>JAABUU010000108.1_pt1 | contig 200874 bp, 189 predicted proteins | sample 5559301 | NCBI WGS metagenome assembly JAABUU01 (sample SAMN10711884, study PRJNA513360) | rock metagenome | isolation source: Antarctica rocks | place: Antarctica: Victoria Land, Richard Nunatak white
CTCGACGTGTTTCAGGGCTATGAACTTAGCAGTAGTAATTGAGTTGAAGATCGCTCGCTCTCTATAAGTACTCGCAACAGAAGAACAGGCTACTTTAGTCATTCGACTATATCCATGCATCCAAAATTTTCAAGCGTAACCGAGAATTCTGGTAGTAATTTGGAGAACCCCCCCCCCTGGTGGTCCTTCACCTCAGGAGCACGAGGTTTCTACTATAGGTATGCAATCCAAATGATTTGCAGACACTTCACGAACACCCCATCCAGGTATCCTCACGCTTTCGCAGTGGCATCAATAGTAGTCGCAGGAATTCCCTGTGGCGTCCCATTTGGAAGTCTGTGCGGCATTTTGAGCACCCCGATGTCGGGAAGCGTCAGAATTTTCACATCCTTCGCAAGCTTCTTTCCAAACGAGAATTCGAGGGAGAGTTTAAGCCAGACCTCATTTTGGTTCTTCAGGTATATCTTAATCTCACCCTTCACGAAGCGGAGATTGATGTCAATTGCTAACCCAGTGCCGAGATTGCCGTGGAATTCGCCAAGCTTGAAGCCGTAGATCCAGACAGTGATGTCTGTGTCAAGGGTATCCGTGTCGATTCTGCCATCAATCTGTATGGAGGGGTTCAGTTACTTATGTCGAATGCAGGAGATGAGCTTGAAGTTAAGAAAAGGCACGTACAACCACCGGGCCAATGCCCCATTTGAAGTTAATAACTGACGGTGGCCCGTCACCTGCACTGTTTCCTGCCGGTGCGGTGAGGTTCCCAAGGATATTGGTAGATACCTGCGGTTTGCTGTTCGGAAAGGTATAGATTGGTGTAAGGTCGGTTGGATCAATACTTGTTGGTACCATAGCAGTGCTTGCTCGTTTCACGTGGGCGATGCTCTCTGCGGTCCGCTCATGCGGTGCTTGATCGCGACCAAAGAGCTCATCCAATAAAGTGTTGCTCGTGCCTAGTCCGTTCGAACCTGTAGGAAATGCAATTGAGGTCAAGGGCATCAAAGCCCACACCGAAGAAAGGCATAGCATGGAAAGAAGCATGATTAGAGAACTTGTAGACTGTTGGATTGACTGCCGGTTTTTGGCAAGAGGGAAAGACCGATTCTTATCTGAAAATGAAAGACAAACGACGCAACATAGTAAGAAAACCTTATCTTAAGATGCCCACTGAAATGCGGCGCCTTTACAGTCGCAAAATGAGGGTATATTTGAGGGCCATATCTGCTGTAAGCGCAATTCGACAGAGAATACCATGCCTTTGTTTCGACCGTGTCAAAAAACACGGATCGCAAGAAGATGTAAAACATAATTCATATGTTCGCCCGCGGGGGTTTATCCGCGGGACTTTTTGATTCCTAATCTGGGTTGAATCGCAACATCCGACAGGCGCATACAGGATGACTGTCAGCCAATTGTTTACTTGAAGTAAATCACGTTTCGCGGAACAATAGGCAAACACACCAACCAGTCATACTGTCGCGACAGTGCAACAGTACTGGATCTAGTTATACATTCGTCGCGGCTGAAAACAGTAGACTGATCCAGCTCAAAACTTTACGCAGTCTTTTCTAAGCATTTGAAGTCTAATGCATCTTGCAACAAATCGATCATTGGAGACGCTATAGAGAATAGAGGTATCGCATGTTATCGCAGTAGAGCGATTTAAAAAATTTAGGGTTTGATCTGGCAGTTGAAGGCTTCGGAAACTGCTTCACCTAAGACAAAAAGCGTTTCGTCTTCTTCACAAGAGCGGTGCGATTGAAGGAAGAAAGATTATGGAATCAACCATTATTCACTGCTTTATATCGATGATGAGCAAATCGCCAGGATGCACAACAGACTCGTAGCTGCAGCACTGTAGTATAGAATATACAATATCACAACCAGAGAGTAAGTAGCTAAAGGAATCGATTTCAACGGGCCAAGGTCTCATGTGGCCGATCGAGCCAGGTTATGAACCGCTCTTCCGATTGTAAGGTATCCAAAGCTGGCTGCCCGTGTCTCAGAATGAAACCTGAGGCTGAGCACAAGCATCAACGAAAGAGAGCTTTGTTGCTATAGCCATGCATTCAAGTGACTAAGAAATACATGAGTTAAGGTAGTTTATGTAGTACTGAACCCCTCTTGGACATACAGGCAGCCAGGCTTACCCCATTCGCTGGTCGTTGGACAGTACGCTCCATTGAGCTCGTTGGAATGTGTTGGCGTATAAGTCGACTTTTTGTGGCTTTAACGTCCAGAGATAAGGTAGGATAGAATGCGTCATGCATGTAGGTATGCGAGGTTCCTGGTGTAATATACCAGGACTTGGATTACTGTATCCGTACCCCGCACTAAGCTCATTCTTCGCTTACTCAGTAATGAGCTTAGTGCGGGGTACGGATAGGTCTGGCATTAGACCGCTTTGCAGCGTGGCTTTTCTCTAGTGCTGGCCCGAATGTCCATCACGCTGTTAACACTGCTCCACCCTATCCTGCATGCTAGCCTTGCCTATTTTTACCCCCCTGGCATCTGGCTTGCCTTTGGGAGTGAGAAGATCAGTCATCGGTGTAGCGTGCCGTGCGTGCTATGTTTTCTTCCGAGCGTGTGCCGTGTGAGTCATCATTATCTTCTTGAAACATGAATTGACGTTCTTCAGCTTCTATTTAAAGCTTTCAATCCTTGACGATAAATAGTATTTCATCAGCATATCGCTGTTGAGTCATAGTTTCTCTCTTCTGAATCGTGACTCTGATCTTTCCGTTCTTCTGCTATTTATTCTGTTTCTTCGTGTATTCATAAAACATAAGCTTGCTCTTTTAATTGACTTCTATTATAGCTTATCCCTTTAACCGCTGTTTGCCTTCGGTTAATTTTTAAGGTTGACCCTAACCAGATGTGGTAAGGCTCGGTCAAAAAGGTTATTTTTTGTAAATAGAAACAATGTCAACAAAGCCCCCTATTGTTCTGGCCCACCTCGATAATGCCTTCCTGTGACGTAGTACCTGATTCAACTGATTTAGGAACTGACCGTCCTAATCTGCGTTCTATCACTGTTATAGGCGATCGATTTGAGCCTATTCAGATGCCTTCAAACGTCAGTTGGGTCAATATACCTACGCATACAACCGTCGATGTAGATCAGGAGAACACAAAGCCTCGTACGAGTTCTTGATTGAAATCAGCGTTATCAATGTCTATAAACTCTCTTTGCATTCAGAGGTTTCGAAGGAGGCTAAATATATTGGTATATGAGGGTCAGAACGAATATGTGCATGTAGATATATTGGCTATGTAGTAGAGGCATATATCTAGTTTATTGGTAGATAGATGACGGAGGAAGAAAGAAGTAGGAGGTGAGCTATATACCCCTAGAGCCAAGCCGGCTAGAGCCGGCTAGAGCCGGAGCGGAGATACCTAAACACCGGGGTGTTACGTACGAACATACCCCATTTCCAACAAAATACACTGTTCATAGCGAGTTCAGAACGGCTCTAGCTACAGGTCTTATTCAGGCATCTGGAAGACAGTTTCTGAAGCGAAAAAGAACGTCAATTGGGCCTGCAATTGAACGTTCAATGATACGTTTAGATGATCATCAAATTTGCAGAAGAAAGAGCCCTGGTGACTGTCGTGGGTGCAAGGAGATAGGCTTAACAGCCATGCCTAGAAAACGACAAGTTCTCGGTGAAATTACACCAAATTTAGATGGTAGCAAGCGGGGAAAGCGTTCTATATTTGGCTGTGATATCTGTGATATCCCTCTATGTAAAGACGGTCCTTGTTGGGCTGCATATCACAATAGCCTCTGAATAGCATCAATAAAATCAGTTCAGGGTGATATTCTATGATTCCTATTGGTGAACTAAGCGAATACGCTAAAAGTGGCTCTTCGGCAGCGGTTAAAGGGATAGGACTACATTGAATTGACTGTCTGCAGTACGTCAACGTTTCTGCATGCAATTCGAACAATTTCGTTTCTTATTATTTCCAATAACTCAATTCATATGCTGAGAGTTTTGATAAAAATAAGATTCATCTGAAAAGTGTTACGGGTGTGTCAGGATTGGATAGGGTTTCCTAAACGGTAAAGCCCTAAGGGTTTGCCTACCTTACGGCTAAACGGCTGCCAGGAACAAGGGGTTTCCTAGATTTGGCCCAGATCTGGCCCAGATCTGGCTCGTCACATTACAAGCCCTAACACCCTAACCGACACTACCATCACCTTCTAGCGCCTTCTAGGTAACATCTCCTTCGTGTCACAACCTAGTCACAACACGTTCCCTTTGGGCCTAGCGCAAACTCTGAGCACTACATACCTACATAAATAGTGTTCCACGTATAACCCTTCTGTATTCTTAAACTCCTAGTTATAGCTACCTCTATTGATTAAACATTCCATCCACGGTTCCACAGGTTGGATTCTAGGCACGGACCCTCCCAACAAAAAGTAAATCCGAGAGAAAGTTAGAATCTTTACTACTGTAAATTCTTGAGAAAGCTCAGCTTGCTCATAGCTTATTTAGCTCTTCTGACAGGCACGGCACTTGTGATATTCAGCCTTTTTAAAAGCTCTTTTCACAGTGTCTGCACTGCAGCTCAATTCGAAGTACTCACAGCATTCGCCTCACGATCAAATGTGTCTCTTATAATGACCTTTCAGAGTGTTGATCGTCTTCTTAACTGTATCATCATCTAGCTTACTAGGTCAATCAGAACGTTCTGCACCAGGCCGTCGAACAGAAGCTTTAATCATTGTAGTTTAAGTTCTTTCTGGAACTCCCGTTTGTTGACGAATTTCCGAAGCATTGTGACCCGCGACCCTTAACTGTTGGACATGTGCTCGAGTGAATGTAGTCTAGCAGAAAGTCTGTTGTCTTCTAAATCAGATGTTCGAGGTCGTTTCATGGCGATGTGGTTGATTTTCTCGTGGATTTGGTAGTAAAACGCCTATGTTTTGGTGGGGATCGGTCAATTTGACAATCGGCAACGACATTTGCCATAGAAATCTACATTGCCTGTTGCGCCTGGGCACTTAGCTGTATCGACCTTGGAAGACCGTGTCTAATAAACTTGTACAAATTGACACGGAGAACGTCGCCCTAGAAAATCTTTATCATTTTCTAGAAGGAATGGATGGAAAAATTGGTAAGACTGCCACTTGTTCTAAAAGCCGGCCTGTATTCCAGCCGGAAAGATTTTACGGACGTAGCGGGCAGATGCTGTGCAGTGCCGTGCGTGCGTAATGTAGTCGGTCATATTCAACGACCGAAGTCTATGCAAAACTGCTTCGCAGCCAGTCTCGAGTTGTCCTCGTAGAAAGCAAGGCGGTCAATTGGGCAGCTTTGGATCAAAATTTGTTGTCCCATCGGTCTAATCCCGATGCGCATCTCTTCTCATTTCGAGCGTTCTATCTTGCTACACAACACTTGAGACTTGGATGCCTGGGCCCCTTCGAATTTGCTGCGGCCGAATCCTTGACGAATTGATGGGGTTGGTCCGTGTCCGACCAAAAGTGTAGCCACATGAAAGATGTTCTGCTAGAACTGTGAGTTATGTGTAGGTATAAGAATTGGCCTTTCCCAGCATCAGCATGGGCTATCTTCACAAATCTACGTCTATAAGCTTCCATTCCAGTATCGATCTTTAAGGACCGGTATATTATAGTGCAATTCCCAAAGAGATAGCGACACTCTAGAATCCTATACTCTACCCTATCCTTCCAGATTCCTTCAAGATTCTTATACATCACTAAGCTCTTGCTTGTACAAGCTCCCAAGTGGCTTAGGTCCTCAAAGTTGCTGGATCGACTATTGTTAGCGCAAAATCTGTTATGGCGATGGGCACCGATCGCTTAGAACCGTACAATGGATGGCAGAACGAGCAGGGGGCAAGTCACTGACATATGTACCCACAATAAGTACCATGTTGATACTCATACAGTTCGATGGAGACGTTGACTATCGCTCTCCGGTTGAGCTCGTTGTGACCGGACAGATACCAGCTTATGCAGCTGGCATATTATACCGCACTGGTCCGGGTGGCTGCCAAGTTGTCACCGGGAAAGGTACAACGTTTACAGCCTCTCACTGGTTCGATGGCTTCGCCCAGGTTCATCGCTTTCAGATCATAGCCCCGTCCAAACCCAGCGCACAGACCAAAGTTTTCTACAACTCTCGGAAGACTGTAGATAAGCTCATTGAAAACATCCGTAAATCGGGATCTTTCAAGGGGTTTACTTTCGGCCAGAAGCATGACCCATGCGAAAGCTATTTCAAAAAGTTCACCAGCATGTTCACTCCTCGCGAAGCCGATGCCAATGTGAACGTTACATTTTCTATCGACCTACCAGGTCTGCCATCCGCCAAATCATCCAAGAAAGAAGGTGGAGGTCATGCATCTGGTATCCAGACTTTGTGGGTCAAGACGGACGCCACCGTCCTCAAGCGATTGGACCCTGAAACACTGGAGCCCATTGGTATGGCCCAGCAAACAAATTTACACCCTGATCTCAAAGGAGCCATGTCCGCTGCACATGCCAAGTCAGACCCCGTTACAGGCGATGTGTACAACTTCAACCTGGATGTAGGCCGTAAGCCTACGTATCGTGTTTTCCACGTCTCTGCCTCGACTGGCGAAACCGAGATTCTCGCGACGATTACGAATGCCAAAAGCGCCTACATTCATTCTCTTTTCTTGACTGAGAACCATGTCGTTCTCTGCGTCTGGGGTAGCTACTACGCATACGGTGGTGCGAAGCTCCTTTGGGAGCAAAACATTCTCGATGCCCTCAACCCTCTCGACGAGTCCATCCCATCAACGTGGTTCGTCGTCGACCGCAAGTATGGCACAGGCGTTGTTGCAACATACGAATCAACCCCTTTCTTCTGTTTCCACACCATCAATGCCTGGGAGGAGCCTTCAACAACAGACTCCTCTAAGACTGACATTGTAGCCGATTTAGTGGCCTATGACAATTGTGACATTCTTAAAAAACTCTACTATAACAATGTGAAAGCCACCTCTACCGGCTCACGAGATTTTGTCGGCAAGAAAGGCGACTCCGCACGGCCAGCGATCAAGAGATGGCGGCTTCCTAACATTGAAGCCAAGCTCGACTCTGGCATGGGTAAAGCTATTCTTGAGTGGGCTGCTCCAAAGTCTTCCTCGGTAGAGCTTCCTACAATGAACTTCAGAAACATTACACGTCCTTATCGCTACATATATGGTGTTTCAGATACCGGTGCTTCGACCTTTTTTGATCAGATCACCAAGTATGACACCCACACTCATAAGAACATCACGTGGCAGTACCATGGCCAGACTCCTGGGGAACCCATCTTTGTACCTGACCCAAAAGGCAACGAAGAAGACGAGGGGGTTTTGCTAAGCGTCGTACTGGATGGCACCAAGGGAAAGAGCTATCTATTGGTACTCGATGCAAGAAATCTACAGGAGGTAGGGAGGGCGAGCATGGAGAGTGTAGTAGCTTTTGGTTTTCATGGAAACCATATCAAGAGTGGCGATGGCAGACTCGATTACTAATGCTGGTTTGGTGTTTTCGCAAAGACCTGCATGATATAAAAGAAAGCTCGAAAGGTCGACGAAGTCGTGAAGGAACATGAAGCAGAAGCAAAATCATTGATATAAGGTTCCCTTGTTTGCGCTTTTCGTTTGAGCACTTCTGCAGCAGTTATCTGATCTTGTCCTGTTTCTCTCTTGTGAAGATAGCTTCATAGTTTCATCGATAGATCTGAATAAGACATTCTTCAGAACGAGAATGAGATAGTCATGAACGCTCGACGAGCATGTAGACGTATAAAAAGAGGAAAACATATGTGATTCGAAGATGTTAACGTGTAGAATATGGCCATGAAGTCATAGTGTTTCGATTTTTACAAAGCGAACGTATTTGTCGACCGAGATCTACCTGTGCTTCGTCCTTGGTCTAGTCAAGTGACGAATATAGTATGCATACAGTCTATGCAATGCATCAAGCAATGATTTCAGCTTTACTTTGCTCTCAATCTCTTCCAAATGTACCTGTGTTCTGCATTCTAGGAGGTAGTAATTCAAGGTGCTACATCCCCCCCTGGGGCATTAATGCAATCCCTGCAGCTTACCTCATGTAAGACTCCAAGCTTCGCCCCCTTTGTTCTCGACGACTTTCATGGCGTCTCTCCAAAGGACCCGAACAAGTTGCGATGCCTGGCTCCCGTTCCCATATGGAGCCTGCGAGCACGGTCCCTTCATCTGTCCTGCCCTCCAATGTCCCCAACACATACAGCTCGGACTCCGACCAAAGTTCAGATGACTTCGATCTCGACGAGCCCCAATCCTTACATCAAGTTCCTTTTCTGGACGAAAAGCCTAGAGCTTGGTTGAGAAACAAGACCCATGTGGGGTTTCATGGAAACCAATACCAAGATTCCTATTCGGACGAGAAGCGAGGCTTAGGGGATCCGACGTTGAATGGTAATCGCTATGGTCCTCAAGATGGTACAGAGTTCCAGTGGCCTCCCCGACACGCTCACGCATATCGAGACCGCCGGTATTCAAGACCTCTATTGGAGTACGTTCGCAACGATTGGCGAAATAACCTATACGCCGACTCCTCGCCGTCCTCCCCAACTTTTTCCGACGAGGATCCCCCATCCTTGCTTCAGATACTATCAGCGCCACGGTTTCGGCGGTATGCGATCGAGTTCCTATCAATTATGTCGCTGTTGAGCTTTATATGGGCGACTTGGATAGGCTGGGTGCAACCTGCGCGATTGGAAAACAAGGCGTTGAACGAATCTTTGAATTTGACGATGAGCGAAGGCCATGTGCTGTTTGGACATAATATGACACCGGCGTTTTTAGGGATGGTGCAGTTAAAGACACTAAACAAAAAGCTAGTGCCACTGAAAGGAGATAGGAGGAGGCTTGTTCTTGTGGGAGATGTGCATGGGTGCCATGATGAGCGTAAGTATCCTGCTATTCTACCTTTTGATTTCCGGCAAGATGAGATCGGCTCCTGATGTGCATATGGCTGACATTCTCACAGTGGTCCATCTGCTATCTAAACTATCCTTCAACGAACGCGATGACCACCTAGTATTCACCGGCGACCTCGTCTCCAAAGGCCCTTCATCCCCCGCCGTCGTCGACCTCGCCATCTCCCTCGGTGCCTCTTGCGTCCGCGGTAACCACGAAGACCGCATCCTCCTAGCCCACCGCGACACAGTATCCCACCCCCTCACTCTCCCAGGCCTAGTCGACGAAGCCACAACTCCACTAGCCGGCTCCAATAGCCCTATCAAATTCTCCCAACCACAGAAGAACAGGGACGAATTGAAACTCGCGAGCGGCGGTAACGACGACCGCGTCCTAGCTCAAACCCTCACCAAAGCCCAGATTGACTACCTCTCCTCCTGCCCTCTAATCCTCCACCTCGGCCACCTCCCCCACCTCGGCCCTACCCACGTCGTCCACGCCGGCCTCGTCCCCGGCCTCGCCCTCGAGGTGCAAGACCCCACCGCCGTCATGAACATGCGCACCATCGATCTCCACAACCACGTCCCGAGCAGTCGCGCCAAGGGCACGCCTTGGGCCAAGCTGTGGAATAGATACCAGACCGTGCTGCCGGCGAAAGAGCGCGCGACTGTGATTTACGGGCATGATTCGCGAAGGGGCTTGCGGGTTGCGAAGTGGAGCATGGGAATCGATAGTAGTTGCGTGAAGGGTGGGAAGTTGACGGCGTTGGTGGTTGAGAGCGGGAGGGAGGTGAGGACGGTGAGTGTGAGATGTAAGAATCATGTTGGGAAGAAGTGGAAGAAGCATGGGTGAGCGAGGGTATCGTGTGCAAGATTAGAATTTTGGAGTCAGTTGTATATGGCAGTGGACATATAAGCATAGCGTTTGGTTATGAGTGTAGAAAGAGCAGTAGCATTTAGAAGGGTGTTTTTGGGGGGCGTGTAAAAGTAGGTTATAGAAGCATCTGAGTAGCGGAGAGGGCGGGTATCTTATAAATCTTCGAGCTCGATTTTCCTAGAGAGTGTGTGGAATAGATTTTACGACAGCTGCCTGTTAATCAAGGGAGGAGGGTAGAATTCGAAATCTAAATCGCATGATTGAGACTAATTCTAGTCAATAGTGATAACGTTCAGAAAGAACCAATTCCTTAACACCCCCAACCAAACCCACCCTCCAAGTAACCTCCCCTAAGCCCTCAAACCCTGCATCATACTATGAATCGTATCAATAACCACCGGAAAAATACTCCCCACACTATCCGCAATCAGCGTCTCAAACCCCCTCATGGCCTCCTCCTCGCTCAGCTCCAAATGGAACCTCTCCCGCACCTTCCACACCGCCTTATCTGGCTCGAGCCGGATATCCGGGATATTGGCGTCGACCATGAGCGCGAATAAATTCAGGATCAGGTTGCTGGACTTGCGCAGAGTGGTGTAGGCGGTGAAGCAGTAGGATTTAAAGGCGGCGTAGTGCGGGGAGGCGCTGCCGCCCATGCCTTCGACCATTTCTTTGCAGAGTTTCATCATCGGGGCAAAGGGTTTGGGGTCACGGCCGAGGATATAGCCAAAGTCGGCGTGGAAGAAGTGGCCTTTTTGGGTGTTGGGGTTAGCTAGGAACAATGGAGGCTTTGTGGAGTTGCTTACCATCAGGGGCTAGTAGGAGGTTGTCCAGATGGCGATCTCCGACGCCGAGAAGGTAGGTAATGACGCAGTAACCGGCACAGCTTTTTACAAACGTGTCCATTGTTTCTCTTCGCACACCGAGCGGTTCCTTGTCGTCTGGGTTATTTGCTTTGAGATAGGCTAAGATGCTGCCCTTGTATTTAGCTGAAGCGGCTGCTAAGCTCATGGACGGTACGAATTGTACGGCTCCGGCGTTGGCGCTTGTGGCCAGAATGCGATACGGCGACAGCTTTAGGTCTAAGTTTTCTTTTCGAAGGAGGCGATCCATAAGGGAGATGATCTGGATGACAAGCTGATCTTGGCGGAGATCGTCGCCAGTCTTGAAAATAACGGGGTATTTCTTACCATCGGAAGTCTTGAAGTGGATGAGTAGAGGATAAAGAGATGACTTGAAGACCATAGACTCGTCTGGATAACAGCCCACGACCGAGACACTGGGGTCTAAAGGCAGAGGCAGGGGTGGATCGAATGTCAGCAACTCGTTCTTTGGATCAGCCAAGTACTTCTTCAATCGTTGCAGCTTCCGAGGGCGGTCTTCGCGCGAGAAGCGTATCTCTTTGGAGATTTTGGAAAGAACCGTGATTAGCTCCCCTTGACGTAAGAGGGTCTTCCGGCGCTCTGGCCCATCCGGAGCTTGCGTGAGCTCAATCATGAAATCGAATTCAACTTTAGCAAAGAGCTTGCGATGCTCTTTCGCTTGGTCTGGGCTTCTGTCATCGCACTCTACCATGAGGTACCAATGCAGGTAATTGCCAAGCATGAGGTTGTTAGTAGCACGGCTGATAAGGAACCTAGCTAACGATGAGTCTCGAGTACCGTCATCATCAGTCTCTGAAGATATCTTCTCGAATTTGAGTGCTTGTACTAGTTGGAGAAGATACAATAGCAGTTCTTCGTCATCCGACTCCCGTAAACGATCCACAGCATAAGCTCGAACCGCCTGATTATCAAACGTTGGACCTAGAAGTTCCAGAGCATCGTCTACGTCAATCTCAGTCCACTTTGGTAGGATCTGGACAGCCTGTCGTGCCTCATTGTGGTCTTGCCATGCTACTGATTTGACAAACTTGGTTAAAGCACGCTTGTCCCGCGTCAAATGGTGCCTGAATTTCCATACCAAGTCTTTTTCCTCTGCATTGAGTTCTTGGGTTGGTCCATAGGACATGATCGTATTCAGCTCGTCCCTGATCTTGGCGTTTGGCTTGAGATCTCGGTCTAGAACTCCAGTACGGTGGCTTCGCACTAAGCGCCGATGTTTACTCTCTGCCGGATTGTCCTTTGCACCAACTTCGGGGTCGTAGATTCTGATCAGCGGTGGAGCGTTCTCATCGTCATCTCCATCTCCGCCTCCAGTACCGTTGATACCTGGGCCAAGCTGTACTTCTGGTGGGGGTTTCAAATTTACATTACCGCTGAGTGACGCATTATGTAATTGAGATGAGATTGGAGGAGGAGCATACTCGTGATCTGTAAAAACAATGGGATGGTCGAAACGTGGGAAATCGATAGTCAAGTGGAATCTCTCAGCGCCGTCATCTTGAGATTCTGGGTCTACGTCTTCATCCTTTGCAGATTTGGAAGTAGTGTCGTTGGCACCAGTAGAGCTCTTGTCTGTATACTTCGGTTGCTGCCGTATCGCTTTCGAAGAAAGTTTTGCTGCAGCTTCAACTTGTAACCTCTTCTGGTCCACCGCTTTGAAAACGAGTTGGTCTAACCAATCCACCCGCGGTATCTCGCCCATTTCATGCTTCTTGAAAAGTCCTTCCAGTCTTTCAAGCTCCTCCTCTTCAGCCGTCATGGTATGGTCATTGCTAAGATTGTCGCCTCGCTTTCTCCGAGGAGGCGGAACTGCGGGGGTGGTTGTTGATGAGAAACCATCTGCCACTTTATGACGATATACTCGACACTTTTGTCTGCCCTTCTGGAGGGTATTATCCTTATCGAAGAGCGATATGGTAGTGCCTCCAAAAGGTATGGCATGACCTCTGGCGCCTTTCCCTCCTGTTGGCGAGAGATCCCATATTGATATAGCGAGCTGAGAGCTTAGGGGGAGAGTTGATATAGTGATTGGGAGCTCCAGCCATTCATTCCAGATCCGTGAGTTCTTGAATGACCGGTAAGCCGTCTGAAGCGGCACGGTCAACGGCTTAGAGTCCGCCCATAACTGTACAGTCACGTAGAGATCAGAATACAGACTTAGGGTTTGTTAGTATGGCAATTTTACAGCGCTATAGGATACGTCAGTGCACCTTGTGTTTGAACCAATATGTCTCAAGTCAGGTCTTTGCAGTAGAGTGGAGAACGGCGGGGGGTTGTGTTGCCCATCTAAGCTGCCACTGCTTCATGTCAGCAGGCCGCATCGTAAATCCTTCTTGCAGGAACGAACATTCTGACACTGACAGGATAGTCAAGAGCACTGGAGTTGGCAAAGGAATACTCTTCCATAGCTTCTACTGAGCATTGTGATAGTCGCTTTATTTAATTGCCGTAGAAAGCCTTGCCCAGTCGAGGTTTATAGTTGGATAGACGGCTCTTCGACTTAGTTCTAGCTCCCGAGGATTAGGAGACGAGTGCATGGACCACCGCGTAAATTGGCGGAAAACGGACAAGCAAATGCTCTCCAAGCCGCAACCAAGAACTAAGGCTCAGATTTCTTTCTTTCGAACAAATCCGCTACTATTGGGTCCTTTGTCAAAAGTACTACCCATTCACAAATAGCCTGGTTCACGACCTGATCAAGATCAAAGGATAGGCATCAGAGGATATTGGCAAACCTGGTCGCGCTGCGACTTTGCGTCATTCCAACGCAAACGAAGCAGCTTTACCCACCACATCCCTAAATCTATCACGTTCCCTATGGCACGTCAAGCAAAGCTTTCCGCCCCTGCAGAAGAGAATGCTGAGGAGGAAGAGATCTATTCCGATGGAGGACCGACGCGACGAAGGCAACGGCGCGTATCTGTCGTAGCCTCACTTTCCCCATCTCCTGCCGCGTCATTTTCATCCGATAAAGAAAATCGAGCGGCTGCGACGAGCTCTGCGCGCGCCAGTAATGGCAAGTCGAAAGCTATGCCACCGCCAAAACTACCTACACCCACATCTATTGAGCCAGCAACACCACGGGCCAGCAAGAGAAGAAAGCTGAGCGAACGCGATGTCCCCAACGCGAGTCAGGTAGCTCACCAGAAACAGCTGGAAGAAATTGACGACATCGAGCACTATGATCCTAATCAGAGTATGGAAGAGCGAAGGGGCATCCGCAAAGAGATCAGAGATCTGTCAAGGGAATTAAATGGTATGTCAAACCCTCTCATATCTTAGATGGTGTAATCTCATCTAATTATATACAGATTCGCGCGCTGAATACCTGGCATCCGGTTCCGATGGGTTGATCAAAACGCTCAATAAGGCGAATGATATATTTACATCGGTCAAGCAGACATCCGATGCAACCCTAGATTCGCGGCTTCTCGTCTCTACCGCAGACCTCTCTGCTAAGAGGACGACTCAACTGAATCTCGGGGACGCAACGCAGGGTATAGATGTCGACGACTTTGTAGGGAAATGCATTACCTTTATGCGTCGTGCTCCAAGTAGTGGTGATCCAGCAGCATCTCGTGGGGCACGACGAAGAGATGAAAGCGACGAAGACCTCAGCGATGCTGCAGGTGGTGCTGATGAGGGGGATGCGTTCAATTGGGGCTGGCTTGGTCGTCAAGCGTGCTTCCCCAACAATGTCCGCCCTCCAGTTCCCGGTTTCCTCCTCGGACCCTTGTCGGTGCAGAAAAGGTTACGCAAGCAAACTCAACATCGAGAAAGACTTCAGAAACGAAATCCTAAGGATGCTGTACATCCGGAGGAGCTTAAGGCCAAAGATCTGGAAAGAGTCGAAAACTCGAACCTGACAACGCTATGTAAAAACATTAGAGACCTTCTCGTTCACCAAATGGTTAAGGGGCCCAATAGAGTCGAACAAGAAGTCGACGATGACATGACAGAAGAGCAGATTAGAGCCTTGATGATGAAGCATGGCGTTGCCGACGACGCCGGTATCCCGCTCTTCCACTTCGTTATCAATCCCCATTCCTTCGGCCAAACTGTAGAAAACCTCTTCTACGTGAGCTTTCTAATCAGAGACGGAACTGCAGCAATTGGTAACGACAGCAGTATGCTACCAACACTTCGTGGGTCCCATTCCTTATTAGGTGTTGTAAGGCGGTTGTTAACACAGGACAGATGCTACTAAACCTCGTGGTGCAAAGGAAATCAAGGAGGAGGGCATCTCTAAACACCAAGCCGTTTTTCACCTCGACTTCCAAACTTGGGAAGACCTCATTGAGGCTTTCGATATCAACGAGAGTATTATTCCACATCGGCAGTCAACTGAAGAGACTCAGGTCAGCGCTTCTGGGTGGTACGGTTGATCGTCTCCGTAGCGCTTTCGCAGTTCGAACTTCATTTCTGTGGTTACTTCAGGATACTTGTATTTGTGTCTTATATGCTGGAGGTCTGTTACTTTTGACCTAGATTTTTCAGCACACTTCTACCTTGGGTGGCATGGCTTGAAGCAGCATTTTAGCCTTCGGACTGGCCAGAGATGCTTGGCCAAGCCCATCTTATTACTTTATAACATCACAGTCCGCTTGAACGATGGAGCAAGCCGATGATTTTGCCATGCTCTTAGTTGTGGTCTCATATTCCGCACATTCTTGTGTAGTCGACGGGACCAAACTGAGATTATTGACCGTTCCAGGTTCCAAGCGTTCTATAAACCTAACAGATTCATCGCATAGAATCATCTGCAGTCCCTTAGAGCTGGTCCTAAAACAGCAAACATTTCTTTATGATTCCAAACCATTGTTCCACTTACACTCTGATGCACCATATCGCGGCCTAAGGCAGGTTCTGAAGATATTTTTCTGACGATAGTACCGAGGCACGCATACATGCAAGCTCGTGACTGGGTGAAACCCTTACAGCGCTGGATCATACAGGTGAAACGGGACAGATCTTTTAACCTTATCTGCACCGCTCACCTTTCGTCCCCAAGTATCATCACTGCCATGTTCCCCCTGTCTGCACTCTTGGTTATTAAGGTAGTGCTTGCATTGAGCCATAATCCCAGGTGGCCTGGGAGTAATGGTGTGGACGTGAACGTGGCAACATGATCTACTGCAAATAATAGCCTCGTTAGGGCCCGATCAATTGCAGAGTATGATATTCTTATCCGTCATCAAGAGCAGGGCCGAGATGCAACTATCTTTTCTTAGGTAAAGAAACCTGTGGCTCTACTGTGTGTTTACGTTATGCGTAGGACCGTAACACTTGTACAATAGCTGAGAGTTTGTTGTGTAGTGAGACGCCAGTGTGCGAGTATACTGACAACAAAGTACATTGCGATAAATGAAAAGGAAATCTTTATCTCTTCATGTAAGAAGTATTCATTCCCCATTTCCTCGATACAAAACACACTATCATATCATTCATTAGGATATATATCATAATAGAATCTTATATGTTATCAAGTCAGTTTGTCAGACCCGTCTAGTGCACAGTGTCACGAGAACTCTGACTTCCTAACTTGGTTAGAGGGTCTAATATTCACTGCATTGTGTCAGGGAAATTATCCTTTTGGCTTTTTGATTAGGGGTTCGACTCTTGTTGAAGCTGTATGTATTTTTATATCTCTGAAAACACTTTCGGGTGCTCTTTAAGAATGGGTATATCGGAACTTGTGACTTTGGTTGTTGCTATGGGGATATTGCTTCTTTCGAGTTATTAGAGGGCCGTGGACAAGATTAAGCGGAAGCAACGTAGCCAGCACCGCCGCTTGCCTACCTCCCCATTGTCTTTGGCTCGCGAAAGTGACATCGACTTCGAACAACATCTACAGTGAAATACCATTCTACCCCAAAGTTTCCAAAAGCGCGGATCTTCCAAGAAAAGGGGTAAGGCATAGCCCTTGTGCGGAGTCGGTGTTTTCCGCGCAGGTAACTCTACGGAACGAGCCCTACACTATCTGTGGAATACTATTCAAGAGCAGTTATCAACAAAAGGCAGTGCCACGTCAATACTATGGGGGCCCCAATCACCCTTGTAGGAGGATATACCGGGATGACAGAAAGGAAGTTCTTTACTAACCAATGATACTGTCTAGATGCTCCCTTGGCATGACGATAATTATGCAGCTCGCTTGCACAAACAATTCTCTTTCTCTCTACCTATCCAACACTCCTCTTGTGGTATATGCTGATGTATCATCAGGACGGCAGATCTAACCGATAGCCGATACAACTCGCACGGCAATCAATCCATCATGTCCAAACGTTGAAAGCCCTCGACCGCGATATTTGAGTGACGTTGGCGTCTGACGTACATCCAGATCGGATCTTTGTCAACGTGGTCCGATACTTTAAATTTCCATCGCGACGGCGTTTTGACTTTTAGATTCGGGGGTCTTGCTGAAGCGCGGCTCGGCGGATAGGAAGCGCGCCAATGATGATTCGACCTCCTGCCATTCCTGAAATATCAGGTCCTTGACTGCCTTACGAAACCACCAGCTCTGGATACCGCATACCTCGGAGTGTTTCTTTTATTTCACAGCATTCTTAATGTCGCACCTGGGAGATACGTCTTGCCAACGAAGATGTTTCTTCACACTTCCGAAATATTTATTCTCGAGACAAGCCATTTCAATGAAACCCACTTAAGTGGCCTGCAACTACCATCTCCCCTTCCTCTTCTCCCTCCAAAACCTATCATCCCTTAGGTCAAGACTCAAACTTCAACGTCATCAATAGAAACCTGCCTAGACGTCCTAACCAACTAGCCAGACACCTGCCACAGTCATAACCACCGCAGAACATATGCTGTATGCATTACAGCGTGCTATACGCTGGTTCCAAACAGATATCTTCTGACAATTGTTATGCACTTTTACTGAATCGAATGAGCGTATGAAGAACAATGCTTCCGGAGCTTGATTTGGGCACTTGGTAGTTGGGACCTGCAAATTTAATCTACTTATACGATTTAAAGAGGGTTGTTAAAGCTACGCGTCAATTTTCGAGGTGAGGGATTGGGTGTTTAAGAGATGTTCAGGGCATCTCTAGGTCTTTTTCGATGGGGATGTTCGATCTATGGTGTGGCATAAGTCTGGGTGTGTCGACGTTTGCATAGTTGAGAATCCCTTTTAAGCGTATTAAAATTCTGTGAAGTATTAATTGTTAACAACCGTCAAAGACCATCTCGTGAGACGTCGTTTCTTAGCATCGTGACAGAACTTTCATAATCAGCAGAAGCGACTACGAACTCTTTTTAGTCAATCTAACAGTAACGGAACGATAGTTGTCCGAAACCATGTGAAAGAAGTCTCGAATTGTATGGTTATATCTGTTGGTATATGAGGGTCAGAAGGAGTATGTGTGAACTACTCTAGAAAGTAGGAACTACGGAAGGGAGGAAGAAGTTGAAAACCCTGAATCCCCTAGCGCCAGCCCTATAGGGCTCGGAGCGGCTCGGAGCGAAGATTACTAACTAACCACAAGGGTAACAGTGCTGTTCCCTGTTTCCAACAATACTTATCTAATCAAAGGGTCCAGCACCGTCACGAGATATCTGACGTTGCCCTTAGGGTACTTTGATTTCAGCCTCATTTCATCTCTCACACCTTACTTTTAAGCGTAGGACTGTGCGCTATTCTAATCCGATGCAGTACGTTTTTCATACCTCTTTGATACAACTAAACATGATCTGTTAGAAGCCAGCATAGAGCGAGTCATATGGGTGTCATTTAACTAATAGATAAATGCTAAGGAAGGAAAGTATCTACAGGAAAGAACTCGGTTCTTTTATATGTGTGTTTCTCAGCCCTGTGCTAGGCCCGAAAGGATTGGTGCCTTACACATATGATGCAGGGTTCCAATGACATCACTACTAGCTCGAATGCTCACTAGGCCCGATTGGGATGGAACCCAGGTCAGGGCTAGAAAGAATAGGCGAAGGCTAGGATCGTAACATGACCAAGTGGGTAGCCTAGTGTAAGTTTAATCTTTTCAGGGAACATGGTTTGAGGATGTCAAAGCTTTTTTTTAAATTTCTTTGAACTTTTCGATTAACTTACGTATTGAATGCTTGATCGTTGAGACGAAAGTAAGATGAGTGATTCGAAGATCCTTATTATTAGGTTCTTAAAGAGTAATACCGTAGGTATTGATCCATCAAGACTGAAAGGAGTCCCTTAAAGGGCGTATAGCTGAAGAACATGTAGTGGGATTGTGGTCTATGGAGGTGACAGTAGAACACGACGTCGAAGAAGAGATGGAAACAACATGCTCATATATTCGTGACTCATCGCCATGGGCCCACCGTATCCTTGTTTGGGGAGAAAAAGAATATCCCAGTATACCAGAACGCAACCTAGTGCAACACGCCAATCACCATGGGTAGTCCGATAGCCTACCACCTTGCCAATGACCAGAGCATACACGAATGCCCCACGATTACGCCAATCACTAATTCGATACAGTGGAAGCATAGTAGAGGCCATTGCATCGTGATTATACCAACCATGTCAGCCCGGAGGCGGAAGACCCTTCAGTATGGGAACCGAAGTTCATCGGCGAGGATGAAGCTCAAGGGGCTCCAATGATGCTGAAGCTGATGGTGACGGTTGGCTTGCTCCAAGCTGCATGTCTGCTGAGGGCACTTCTTGTTCGACTGGTATAGGACTCAGAACTAGGGTCACAGGAGCTGGTTCCGAGTCTCCGGGTATAGGTGGAAGTGTGCTGTCCCCATCGGTATTTGTACTAACTCTAAGGTGTTCCGCCTCGTTCGGTAGTGGGCGGTTGACGGGTGGTTCTGGGCTAGTGTAGGGAGGCGGCGACCCGCCAAGCTCAAGATCTAGCGGTACAGCTATTGGAGACAAGCAATATTAGCATGTCGAAGTAACAGCAACATCCCTAAGTAAGGTACAAGCATACTTGTTTGCGCATGGCGGTGCAGGTGATGCTCTCGCCACATCTTCCAGGTCTTGTGGCCTTGCCAGATGGTGATGGCACTCGCCAATACTGCGAAGATGCCGAAGACAGTATTGATCATGTCCCCTTTCGAGGCCGATTGTGTGAAGAAAGAAGGCTGACCTGAGCCTTGATCAATTGAGGGAGGATGAGACAGCGACATGTTTGTAAATCGATTTGAACAGTGAACAGACGGCGGGCGAGGAATATGAAGAGTTGATTAGTAGGAAAGGAGCAAAGCGCTCTTACTTTATGTAGGTTCATATTGCAGCTGGTACCTGCTGGGCTGACAACTTTTACTCTTGCACGAAGTACTAGACGCGGCTGTGTCAAAAGACAATCGCTGTATGGAGAAGTCTCGCAACTGTGAGGGGGGTCGCATTAAATCATTAAATCATTGGCCCTTATCATGGTTGGGCGCACGTCGCCAAAACTAATCGGCCGCTACTCAGTAATATAACCGTCTCACCTCAAGGCTACTCTTAGCTTTGAGATGTAATATTGAGGTCTCCCATGTAGTCAAATGACAAGCAAGCAATGCAGAGACGCGCACAATCTTTTATGTTCTTGCAGATTGTTCTCATAGTTCAAAATCATCATGAAATTAAATTCTAAAGAATTTTAAAATGTTTCAATAACAGCAAGTTGTTGTGATCTTAATCTTTAAAATTTCTCGAGGTAGGACTTCCTACTGTATCCCGGCTAATAGTTATGAATACCGTACGATTTCAGATATATGTAGAATACCTGATGACTGATATCCCAAGTCCCGAATCCCGATCGTACTTCTTAGTCCTTAAGCTAAGCCCTTAGACTACCCACTCATCAACCCTTGCTACCTATTCATCTGAGCGCAGCTAAGGTAGTCATGTGTTAAATGTTCTACTCGTAACGACGGGAGCGTGCATATGCCGCTTCCCACACCATGACATGGCCAGGTAAACGCTAAGGTAGGTATTCTTGTGGAACATGTTGGGTGTTACTTGGAATTGTTCGTCGCTTGGCCGAAATCAAGTCCTATCCTTGCTCTAGAACGTAGTTGCTTACGGCTGGCATGCAAATTTCTTTATGTTTAATAGAAGCGCAAATAGAGTAAATGTGATTCTCATGTCATACCCAACTCTTCTCACTCGAATTCGGAAGACAGTGTGCTGAAGAGACGTGACATCATAATTATATAATATTGCCTTAATACCGTAAGGTACCTTACCTACCAAACCACACCCGCGGTTTTGTAGGTAGCTTAGCCGAAAAGCCACGGCCGCACCGTGGCACCTTATGCATATCATTTGCTTATCCGGGTCCGGTCTTCATGCTGCTAGTCAGTGGGTGCTAGTACCGATAGCCACCCAGAAACAGAGTTCTCACCGAGTCCTTCGTCCCTTCCCAGCTTCCTACTACAGTTCCATCAAATATACAATTTATACGTGCTCTTTTCTGCACCTCATATACCAATACATAAAGTAGTAGTAATATAGCGACGATCCTATCTTTCTTTACACATAGCGTTCCTCGAACGACAAGAAGTCCCCGTCGCCCTTCGTCACACCTTGGCTTGTGACTGAGGAAGATCATCGTTAATCACTTTACCCCCGGTCGCATGTACATTGAGAGTCTACCGCTATTGATTTTGTTGTGGGCTTCTCTACCGTATCTCCAGTGTAACTCACTATGTCCTTGTCTGCGAGAGGCACACATCGGTAAATAAATATTAAGGTAATAATGAGTATAAAGATAGAGATAGAGATAGAGATAGAGATTAAACCGTAGTGCAAGTGAAGGGTCAGGATCACACGTGCGTATTACTCGTAGAAAATTAAGATACTCTCACTAAGAAGACCAAGCTGAACCGATTCTATTGAGCACTAACAGTCATGTGATATTATTCTGTGTTGAAAGATCTGAAGTGAATGATTGCAATAAAGACCAAGCTGTTCCGCTAAGGCCCAATCAAGACTAGCTCTGTGCGGCTGCGTCTATATATCTCTTACCTCACTCTCTTCTATAGCGCTTATCGCGTTTATCTTTACCGACCCTCATTACGTCATATTGCATAAAGATGGCTGATCAAAATTTACCTGTCCAAGCTCCCATTCCTCGTGCTCGACCACCCACTGCCTCAAGTTCTCTTCCACGTCCTTTGCCTCTAGGCCACCCAGAATCTGTTGGGGCTCTCCAAGCAAACGCCAACGACCCCATCGAATTACAAGATTTCTCTCGCCTCCTTCACCAAAGCCAAGTCGTAATACGCGACCTCGACCCAGTACCAGCTCCAGCTCCCCCCACCGCCACCACCACCACCACCACTACCACACAACGCACCCAGGCCAAGATGCCTTTCAGCTTTGGCAGTTCGTCTTCCGGCTCATCTGTGGCCTTCATCATCAACGCCGTCCTTCGCTTCCTTCAATTCGTCTTTGCGATCGCGGTCATCGGCCTCTACGGCACCGACATCAGCAATGCGAGAAAGGGACATGAGCACCAAGACTCGCGTTGGGTCTATGCCATGGTCGTGGCTACCCTCAGCGCGATCACGTGTCTGGTCTTTGTGATCCCGAAGCTCAAGAGCTACCTCGCGTTTGCCTGGGACCTTGTTCTTTTGTAAGTGCTTCCAGTTGTGTTGATCGCGGTTCCGATCGCGCAAACAGAGATTCGGGCCAGCGGATTTGCTAACATTCCATTTGCAGCATCCTGTGGACGGCTGTCTTCGGCGTCTTCGCCTCGATCTACATCCATCAGAACCCACACGGCGATCACAACATCTCGAGGCTCAAGAACGCCGTCTGGATCGACCTCATCAACATGCTCCTCTGGTTCGTCACCGCGATCATTGGAGCGCTCATGTTCTGGAGGAACCGCAACTCGCGGTCCCAGTTCACGGGCAGGGCGGCTGTCTAGGTGGAAGGGGGGAAAGGGGGCGAAGAAGGGGGCGGAGGAATGGCGGAGTTGAGAAAGTGCTGGTTGTAAGCCGTAATGGCGGTAATGCTTGAGGGGACGTCTATTTGGTCGAATCCTTACGTGGCTTGTACGATATGGTGGATGCTCGATACTATAATGCGCGTGTGCTTCTTTTCCTCACAGCGACATACTCAGAATGCGATCATGAAATTCTACTGCATTTTAGAGCAAAATATTCTTGCTCTCTACTTTCCAAATTACGAAACAGCCATCCCACCCCCTAGAGAAGGAGGAGGCGTTATCGTTCTCTTGATGTACCCCCACCCTACTCTCACCATCTCCTGCAAAATCTGGAATGAGCACAACTCCTCATGCCTACCATCCACAAGATAAATTTGCAGCCCCTGCAGCGCATTGTGCATGACCTCCCACGGCAAATGCTTTCCTGGAATCGTATGCACCACCATTAAGAACATCGGATCGGTTGTATACGTAAAAGGATTTTCGGAGGCTTCTCCTTGGTGATGGAGTCCGATGAAGACTTGCGCGCTTTGGATGAGGCCCTCGAGGCTGGCGCGATCGATGTAGTCGCGAAGGGTGAGGATGACGGTGGTTCGGGTGTTGGGGACGTCGACGTTGACGAGTGGCTGGGCGCGGGTGGGGCTGCGAGGTTTCAGGAAATTGTGACGAGGGGCTGGGAGATTGTTGGATGGAAAAGAAGAGAGAAGAGAGCGGACCTTAGGAGGTTGTTTGGAAGCTGAAGGGTGGAGAAGCTTGAGGCCCCGTTAAGCCAGGCTGGAGGTGGCGCAGCTACGCTTGCAATGGCATAATTGAATAAGGGAAGGAGAGGAGACGGTGATAAAGCACGCATTACAATGCAAGGCTGGAATGTAGAGACGAGCGGTGCTTGAAACACGATGGTTTGCTAATGATTCGATCCCAAGCAGTCTTGACGAGTTACGAGTGCGAAGCTATTTGGAGTCGAGCTGGTAGGGTGCGGGGATTTTGTGGGAGCCAAGCATATCTATAACCTCTTTGACCGTGCATCGGATGGTCGATCGGGTTTTGGCGTGAACCATTCCGCCGTTTCATCCATTTAGTTGGCGATTTGCGACAGCCGACGGCGAGGTCAGACCGGCGCACCAAATCTGATAATTTGCGGCGACATGAGGTATTCAGAGAGCAACATCAAATCAGGATAGTTTGCAAACATGAGGTGTGGAAGACTGATAAGGCTACTCCCGACTAGGGCAAGCACCTGTTGTTGTAGACCAAAGACAGGAGGCCTGCGAATCGGGTTGCTGAAGGTTCAGCAGTACGAACAGACAAAGACCTGACAAACCGGACGATCTAACGCTACAGTACTACAGAGCTTTGGGTTCTGGAAGCAAGCGAAATCCGGAGACACGAAGTCATTGTTCTGCTCTGTGTTGCTTGAGCTCGACCAAGCCTTGTAGCTGACTCGGGTTGTTCTGGTGCCGCTGTGCACAGTCAATGTGCAGTTGGTTTGCTTCTTCTACTCTATGCTGCTGCGGTTTGAAAAGAAGAGATAACAGTCAAGCCGTTGGGTATTTTCAATCTGGGAAGCCTATGGCGATAGACCTTGACATATACTGAGAAATTAGAATGACGAACAATTTTGGTAATCAGTCCACATTACACACATTAGTCTCATCCGCTGTGCCCTTGAATAATCGAACCGCCATCGTAATGGCATCTTTGCCATTGCCCCTGTTGATGGTTTGAACGTATACATCTAATTTCCTTCGTTCCTATTATGATCATACCGCTCGAGAGATCACCCTTGCGCACTTCTTTCATATTTCCTGATGAGGTTTATCGCACGAAGAATTTCTAACTCGACTGCTGGTTCGCGTCTCGACCAAGTCTTCTGTCCAAGGCTGCTTCGCTTAAATCTCGAAGTTGCTCCCTCATTCGTGTAAGTAGTACTCTCTGTGCCCGTTGAGATCAAGAATACCTAAGATTGCATATAGTCAGAAGGTCTAAGTACATATTGTGCTCTGATAGTGTCGGAGCATCACAACTAGGAGGGCTGACTTCACTAGGTGAGGAGTAAAGTACACCTGCGATGTGCTAAATTGCCCTTCTCGTCCTCGGACCATCTCTGGTCGATCCCTCTCAACCACTTCGATTCAGAATACGAGTTGCCCCGGGCTCGTAACATTCTTGTTCTCTTTAATTATCAAGTCTTCCATGACGTTCATTTTGCTCCGCTCGTCTTTGACTTAAATCTCTGAACAGATGGATAACAGGTTCGCTACCCACAACAGCCGGGCCCGCAGATCTCTTTTACAATTTAGATGCAGACTGGGAAACCACTGCGGTAACAAGGTGGCGAAGCCGCAATATGAAGAAGAGCTTGTTGTCGTGGTCTTTATGGCACAAAGATCGGGATAGAAGAGATCATCGCTGGCGTACATGTAGCTCATACTATTAATGGCCTCTCTTCTGTATGCTTGTTGTTTTCCTTTCCCATAGCTGTTGATTAGACTTCATTTCCCGGTCTGCCAATGGAAAGTACATTCTACCAGATCGAGAACTAAGTGGCTATAACAGTTGCAACAGGTCCGGAGAAAGGAACTTGAACGCCATTTTAGGATAAGGAATCCCGGATAAGTGCAGCGACATCAAAGTTTTGCAATACACTGAATTGCCAGTAGATACTGCGCGAAGATTCAAGCGATCATTTTGTTTCACGAACCCTGATATTTACTGCTCAGGTCTGAGATGGTGATGAAGTCTCAGGGCCTTCAAATTCTACCAATGCAGTCCCTGCCTTGCACAGATCCTATGTCTCAATTAGCGCGGGAACCAGTGGTCAACTTCCAGACTTACGCCTTGCCGATGCACAACCCGAGAGACAACCCCGTCTTGGGGACTCCGGATTACTGTCTCCATCTTCATGCTCTCAATAACAACCAGCGGCTGATCCTTCTTAACGATATCGCCTTCCGCGACTTGCACACTCAATATTTTACAAGGCATAGGAGCTAGAACACTATGCGCTATGTCTTTGATCCCTAGTGCTTTCTCAATCCACTTCGGTGTGGCACATCGCAGACGATATTGCTGACCTTGCTGGAAGAGCGTGAGGTTTCCGCCGTCGCTGATAATTCTGGTTTCAAGCCGTGTATGTGGAAAGTAAGAGGTGATGCGGAGGTTGGAGCTATCCCACTGACTCGCAACTGAGTTATAGGCGTTTCCGTCTACTTTGACGTCGAAGAGACCGGTGCTTATATGTTTCAGTTCTACCACTGTCTCGGCAGCATCGGTGGTGCCGTCTGCCCTATTGGGTATGAAATGGAAGAGGCGACCATGCAGATTAGACATGAACCCAACCCGAATTCCCGGGGGATTCGCTTTCCCATTCTGAAACGTAGTCGCCTCAAGGAGGTACATCCCCAATGCAGCTTGTACGTAGACTTCTGGTGCTATGATGACTTGATCGAATAAATCTTTCCGCCACTTGCTGATGAAACCTGTCTCTACATCGCCGGCAATGAAAGCCGGAGTCTCGCATACCCTCTTAAGGAACTCTACATTAGTGATTGGACCAGCAATTTCGTATTCGGTCAATGCAGCATGGAGCTTTTGTATGGCAATGTCGCGAGTAGCGCCACGAACGATCAGCTTAGCTATCATCGGGTCGTAGTGAGAAGACACCTCGTCGCCAGCAACGAAGCCTGCGTCGACTCGAACTGTACTTGTACTGATGGGCGTTCGCATGTGAATCAAGCGTCCGGAGTCAGGTATAAAGTCCCTATATCCAAGTCAGCCCAGTTAAGGTTTTTGTTGTCCTAATTCACAGACATTGCAGGGTTTTCGGCGTAAATTCTTGCTTCGATGGCCCAGCCCCTTTCTGCTATTCTTGATTGAATTTCAGCTTGAGTGAGGGGAAGTTTGCCTCCTTCAGCGACAACAATTTGCCAACGAACTAGGTCTTCTCCAGTAACCATCTCCGTAACAGGGTGCTCAACTTGTAGTCTTGTATTCATCTCCATGAAGAAAAATTCGCCGGTTTCATTGTCAAAGATAAACTCCACAGTGCCGGCACCCTCATACTTGACCGCCAAGGCAGCAGCGCGCGCCTTCTCCCAGAGATCTTGACGGACCGCTTCATCCAGATGGGGTGCAGGAGATTCTTCCAAGATCTTCTGGTGCCGCCTCTGAATGCTGCAATCTCGTTCTCCCAGAGCTACGCAATTACCATGCTTGTCCGCGAATATCTGCACTTCAATATGGCGCGGTGTGGTAATGTACCTCTCAACCAGCATAACGTCATCTCCAAATGAATTCCGAGCTTCTGACTTTGCCGAGCTCAACTGGTCTTCGAAATCATTTGGCGTCATTACAATACGCATGCCCTTACCGCCGCCTCCTTTCACAGCCTTGAGAAGTACTGGGAAGCCAATCTTCGATGCTTCCAGCTTTAGAAAATCCACATCTTGGTTGCTGCCATGGTAGCCTGGTATGCAGGGTACGCCTGCCTCAGTCATAATCACCTTCGAACGGCTATGTCTTTCAGCCACGTAAGGCACCATCAATCATGGAATTAGGTACCTCTTGTTGCCCATGGCCTCCATTGCCTCCCATGGCGGACCAATGAAGACAAGGCCTGCTTCTGTACATTTCTTTGCAAAGGCGGAATTCTCACTCAGCTTGTGTATGATTAGTGAGCTTATCCGGGTATTATAGAGACCACGCAAATACGTACGAATCCATACCCTGGATGTATGCCGGTGCAGCCATGCAGTGTAGCAGCTTCAATAATCCTCTCTCCGTTTAGATAAGCCGAAGGGTCGCCCAGGTTGATAGAAAAAGGCGAGCTCAATGCATGCTGCGACTTAGCATCCGGATCGGTATAGATCGTAGTGACCTTGATCCCACACTGGGAGGCGGTTTTACCAACTCGTCTGAAGCATTCATCAGAATGCGGTAGGATTCCAACCGTTTAGTATCGACTCACAAAGCGATCTCACCACGGTTCGCTATCAGAATTGATTTTATAGACTTACCAGGCGTCGCTGTATTTGAATATCTGGCAACGAGGTTTGAGGCATGATGGGGTGAGACGCGTAGAAGGCCAACTCTGGGGCTACGATACATAGTTCTATTCAGCTCTAGCAGGTCATTGTGGATCCGCTTTACATAGTGAAGTTGAGATGATATATGAACGAAAAGCCAGTAGGTAGTCAGGCTTCTTAACAACACGTTTGATGTGGATGTGAAGTACTCCAACTCTCCACCTATGTAGAGAGTACAGAAAGGTGTTGTGGCCGTTGGTAGCCGAAGTCGACTTCACGGCCCAGACCGAGATGCCGAATCCTGTCATTCTACATTTGACGCACCGAATCATCGAGCAGCCTAGCAGCCTGGTTGCTTAAGCTTGAAAAGTTGTGATGACAATTTGTGCCTTACATTAATATTCGTTCTCCTTGCCGTACTACTACTCTCGAAAGATTTAGCCAGATGTCCGATGAGGAGGATTATGACGACGACGACTACATCTACTTGGACGATGGTCCATATACCGAAGTAGTAAGTCGATGGCGTGCAACCAGTCTTGTAATCCTCGTCTAACACTCCTATAGGATGACCTAGCTGAGCATACTATGCACTCACCCGTCTGGCAAGACTACGATCCTGCCATTGAAACCGCCGAGGTCTGGAGTGATTGGGATTACTATTCCGATGATTTCTATGATGAGGACTCGCCAAGAAAGAGGAGCAAATTTAGCGACGCGGGAAATACCGTCGATGAGCAAGGAGAGGAGGGATCGCGTCTGAGGCGGAAGCGTCGGAAGTTACACTCAACGAGTAAAATACCAGAGTTGTATCTTGGAGATTCGCTATATGCCAACTCTGGTGATCATCAGGCTGTGGCTCCGATTGTGGTATGGAAGTCGAAAACGGAACCTAACAATGTTCCTGTGGTCAGCGAAGGGCAAGAAGAGAAGGTCGCGCTACTGAAAGACTGGAGGGAGAGATTCAAGATTCCTTCTCAGACTAGTCCAAACCTTTCTAAATCCCAGGGCGTGGCCCGACGAGGTTCTCAAAAAGCAGTCGCTGTAGTCATCGAACAGAAGGCTTCGGAAAAGGACACAAAAAGGAGGGGCCCGACAACTACTCTCTTAAAAGATCCAGGGATACCGTCAAGGTCGAGAATCACACAAAACCACAACAACGGCACAGCAATGACCGCCTCGTCAGCTGCAAAGCAGCGACAGAAGGTTTGGGAAACGCCAAAACATGCAGCAGCCACGAAACCAGCCCAAAAACCATCAAGTAAACGGACCGTTTCAACCCTATCAGAGGACAAAGCGCCGACCAGCGGATTGAAGAGAAAGGCATCTGCATTGACCGACGACGACGATTGCTCGGCAACTTTCAGTGGAGCCTCTAAGCGACTGAACAGCGCAAAGGCCACTAAAACTACTCAAGCGAACGAACCTCTTAAGAAAGGAACATTAGTCGAATCCGTAGCCTCTGAGACACCTAGGAAAAGCGGAAGGCCCAAGGCCGAAACTTCAATCCCGCCAGTAACATCAAAGGGAAGCACGCATAGTAAGAAAGCCACGAATACCAAGGCCGCGGTTCTCGAACCTCTACCGAGTGGGAAAGTAGCTGGTAAAGGCAATAGTGTCACCAATGCAGAGACCAGCAAGGAAGCGCAACCTAAAGCTCCGAAGGGAAGTTTGCGAAAGCGGAAAGTTGAGGAGCTGCAAATCAGAGACGCTGAACCGCCGGCCAAGCGGAATACGCCGCCTGGACCTCGAGGACAGCCGCTGAGTTCGCTGCAAGGGTTACGTTCGAAGCGATAGCGACGCCAGTAACGACCGCAAGGACACGTGTGGAAGGGTTTAAGGTGATATCAAATAGGTAGGACTACTGTATATAAAACTAGTTTACTACCATAGCCGGACCTAGGTCCCCTGCGGCTTAGACTGACAGCATCACAAACATCACAAGTCTTCCCAAACATAATTAATATCGTCCGAGTACCTCGACCTTCCCATTGCGCCAGAACCACCTAATCAAAACCCCCTACCTCCCCGCCCACTCCCGATTAAAACACCTCCCAATAACCATCCTCCTCACCTCGCTCGTCCCCGCCCCAATCTCGTACAGCTTCGCGTCCCTAACCAACCTCCCCGCCGGCACCTCACTCATATATCCCATCCCCCCCATCAACTGCACCGCATCAAGCGCGCACTCAGTCGCGCGCTCCGCCGCATACAGGATCGCGCCCGCGCAGTCTTTGGTTTCGATGCGATGAGGGGGCTGGTCGAGCAGGCGCGCGGTGGTGAGGGTATAGGCGCGTGAGGCGGAGAGTTTGGTGTGCATGTCTGCGAGTTTGGCTTGGATGAGTTGGTTGTGGGCGATGGGGGTGGAGAATTGGGTGCGGGTGTGGGTGTAGGGGAGGACGAGGGAGAGGGCGGATTGCATGAGGCTGGGGGGAGGGTTAGTGGGGGGGGGCCTTGCTGGAGGGTAAGAGTGGGGTGTGGTGGGACGGGGAGGTGGACGTACCCTAGGGGTCCAGCGCTCAGGACTAGGCGCTCGATGTCTAGGCCTTCCATCAGGACTTTGACGCCGTGGTTTAGAGCGCCGAGGATGTTCTCTTGTGGCACGAAGACGTTGTCGAAGACGAGTTCGCCGGTGTTGGAGCCGCGCATGCCGAGCTTGTCGAGTTTGCGCGTGCAGGAGAACCCTTGGGTTGCGGAGGGGACGATGAAAGCTGTGATGCCTTTGGAGCCTTTCTCGGGTTCTGTCTTGGCGTAGACAATTACCGTGTGTGCATCTGGGCCCTGTTTTTGTCGACTGGAGGTAAGCTTTCAGAAGTTCATGCAGAATGTGGCAATAGGGCTCGTACGTTTGTGATCCACATCTTTGTGCCGTTAAGAACGTAGCCGCCGTTTACAGCTTTGGCAGTTGTTTTCATACTGACGACATCGGAGCCGGCAGAGTGTTCTGACATGGCTAGAGCACCGATGTTTTCACCTGATATCAGGGGCGGCAGGAATTTCTCCTTTTGCTCAGAGGTGCCATTGAGGGAAAGCTGGTTTATGCAGAGCTGGGAATGGGCGGCGTAGGAGAGTCCGATACTTCCTGAAACCATAAGCATGTGAACCCCCGTTGTTTATTAGATTGACAGTACGAACCTGAGGCGCGACTGATCTCCTCCATGACGATACAGTGGGCTTGGTAGCCCATGGCCAGTCCTCCACAATCTTCATCTGCCGTGATGCCCAGGAATCTTCCATGCGTCAACGGCTTTCATTTCAAGATGTTTGGTCAGTGTTACCCTGCTTCTCCAAACTTCTTCCACATATCGTTCGGGAATTCATTCTCTCGATCTGTCTTTGCCGCAAATTCCTCGGGGATCTCTCTTCCTGGGAAAATATTAGTTTCGTTTGATCTTACAACAGGCACGCCGCCTTACGCGTAAATTCCTGTACTCGTTCCCTCAGCTCTACCAGATCTTCATCGCTTGGGGGGACGAATCCTTTTGGATGCTTGGAAGATGCTGCGCGACTCGAAACTAGAATATGGGTTCTGGGTCTTGACCGACCAACCTGTCGCAATGCGTTTGTGAGAGCTCGAGAAACCAATGGAGAAGACATTTCGATGTTGCTGCTCTTGAAAATCTTTCTCGGGCTGTCTCTTGTCATTTCCGTCGTCAATTGATGATCTGCTGCATCCAACTACCTTGCCCGCGTTCGGCTAGCATCGGCTATCTATCTGAGACGGGCCGAGGCTATCGCTAGAATACCACCCCATCACGTGCCCATGTCCCGCGGGGTCAAAAGAGGCTTCATCAGCCTTGCAGTTTCGCCATCCTTTTCTTTTAGGTACAAGGGACGACTCGTCGCTGCATGACCACTGTCACGAGTATAACAAGGTAGCAAACCTGCCTTAGTCTGACCGGCACTACAGCAGGATCCATTCTCTAGGTATTCCGTACTACTTACTGTATGCAATCGAACGACGGAGACCTGTGGCATTTTGGCCAACTCCATTACTAACGAGGTTATTGGCTCGCCCCATATTACAGGTCCTGCAGCGGGCTGGACATTGCATTAGCTCACCTTGCTAGTAAGGTACTACCCCTACTGATTTTAACCAATAATTCAACGAAATTTGATGCCTTAATCAGCGTTCAAATCGGGTAATTACTGACATTCGATTAGATGAGCTCGCTTAGTTAAGCATTCAGGCCATCAATCAGGCCCCCATATTCTATTACTTCTCATCGCCACCAACCTCACTACCCTACTAGTTTATCGAATTCCTACAGCTGAGCTCGCCGATAACCTTCTTAATATGAATATCACCGAAATATCACTGTTATGACTCTGAACGGCGGAAATTAGAAGGATTTTCGGCGCTGAGGGGAGGCCTACTCGCTTTTAGGATTTCAGATATAGTCGGATGTTTTCTCGTTTTCTCGTTTTCTCCTTCATAGATCGCTCAATTAGGCCTAGTTTTATATAATACCCTTGCACACCCCCCTACACACCCCCTGACGTTCAATATTCTGATATGCTGGTAATCTTACCATTTCGGGCTACCGCTGGTTCAAACGCTAATGCAATGTCCAGCCCGCTGCAGGAAGGACCTGTACCTGATTACCTTACCTCTGTACGCAAGCTGAGAAATGCGGCCAGCATTTCTCAGATACTTTCATTCGCTCGATTGGCTGGCTTGATACCTACCTAGCCCGATGACGGTACTCGTCTCTGACATAGGAGCGATATCCCCGAGCCACCCGGATTTAAGAAATCCTTATATCAGTCTGTGACTCGGTGTTAAGAAGTTGCTCTGATATTTATCAGCTACAATTTCATTTGGAGCCTTTATCAGCCAGTATCTATCATCAATCAGCTTGGTTTATCTCTGCATTTGTCCCGTGTTTCAATCTCCACTTTTGGACTCCTTTAACAAATCAACTCCACAAATCAATTCAATCCAAGAGATAACTTACGAGATATTAGAGCCATGGCGGCAAGTGCAGAGACGCCCCCATTGATGGCAACCCCCCAGGTCCGTATCAATCATGTTCCAGCCAAAGAAGGGGATATCTATAAGCTTGGCATCTTAAGTATTCGAATCATCGAAGATGGATCTCGTACCGGTAGTTGCTCCTCTGTTCCTAAGTCCTTCGATCTATCATCTAATCATCAATGGACCATAGATAATCGCCTGGGCGCTGCCGAACTTATCCTGCCTCCGAATTCATCGGGCCCACTCCCTCACTGGCACGAAATGCACGACGAAGGCTTCCTCGTGACTAAGGGCGCCGTTCGTTTCCACACCACTGGTCTCAGAGACGCTAAAGATGTGGATTGCAAAACAGGGGATTTTGTGACTGTGCCCGTACGCGCGCCGCACACCTTCTCTAATCCATTTGATGAGGAGGCAAGGTTCTTTAATACCTTTACGCCGGCGTTCTACGTCAACTACTTCAAGCTTCTAAGCGAGATAACCGAGGAGGGAAGGTCATTGCAGGAGGCCAATAAGCTGGCCATGGCATACTTTGCGACAATGCCGGTAGCACAGAAGTGATGGGCTAGCTCACCTCCGTTCACCTTCATTGATCGCTCAAGTCGTCCCGTACAGTTCCGGTATCATACATAAGCAGATGCGTTTTCTCGCGCCATTGAAGTTTCAATCATCGAGTTTTCAAACATTAGGTTGGAAGGACCCTAGAATAATAATTCCAAGCCATGGATCAAGCGATGATTCATGGATCAAAGCCAATTGAACAACCTCACATTAAAAATATAATCACAGGTAATACCTTCGTTTGAAAAAACACAATCTACAATGATATCCAACATAGCTCCAATTTCCATTCTTGATACACGTTCTTTGAGATCAACATGTATTTATACTGTTTGTATGCCGTCTTTTGCTAGAACGATTTTCTTTTCATTAAGAGGTGGTTCTGCAAAATTGACCTTATATGGATTACAGGGACTTTACCTTAATCCCTGGATATCTAGCCCTCATACGTGGATTAATGGTCCGGTTCGCGCAACTTTATCACAATCCATGGGTGAGATTTTTCACCAATCCGCGATTTGATCCAAAAAACCCCATTTGATCCCTGTATGAGATCGTTCCATCCATGGATAACAAATATCCATATCTAAAATTTCTACCCAGGTGTACAAAGAGAGAGAGAGATATACATATATAAATTACCTCTCCAAGTACTCACTTCAGTCACTAGCAAAAGATCACTGCGCATTTTTGGCCATCTATCATTCAGCTCTGAAGTTCCAACCTTACTCCCGCACTCAAATTACTACCAAGTTCCAACTATGCATCTCAGTATTGGCAGACTTCCTCTCCTCTTACTCCTCGTGAGCTTCTTGTCACTGCTCTACGACCGAGTAGACGCTCAAGCTACTTCGGTTGGAGTGCCGTCGCCACCATATATGGACCCGTTCAACCTCCCTCCAGAAGCCACGGCCCCATATGTTGAGGCCTCGAACGCTGTGGATACGAAAACGGTCCTAGCTCCAAACATTACAGGTCTGAAAGGTGTACAACCACACGGTGACCGTCTCAAGCGCACTCTTTGCTATTGTAGCAGCCCCGTCGCCGGAACCAGAAACAGCGGGTCGTCCTACTACCACATGGAGTACTACAACTCCCAGCTCGATCGCATCCACTCGCTGAACTGGACATGCATCCATCGCAAGGAAGACAACGCCTGCAAAGACAAGCCCAAGGTGCACGACCGACAATGCCGTACTGTGGATGGAAACGAGTTTTGCTTTGAGCAAAAGGCAAAGGTGGTTTCGGACGACAAGTACTCGTTTGGCGGCTCCGAGCACCCCCTTCCTTTCAATGACCAAAAGAACGGACCTTTCCCAGCACCATGGGGCAGCAAAACCTCGGAGCCGAGAGATGTGATTACGAGAGTGTGCGCGTCGCTGTGCAAGGATTTCGTCGGGCATCCAGCGGACCCTCATGATGAGTTTTTCAATGGGATCGCATATTTTAAAAACTCGATTGACGAGTTTAACTTCTTGGATGATATTTGCTTGGACAACGATAGGAAGGCTGTAAAGTGTCCTGATCCTAAGTGAGATCGTGCAGGCATTTCTTGGTCAATTTGCAGGAGTACATGGTTGTTTGTCTATTGTTTAGTGGTCATATCGTTGGACGTTATGGCGTCTATATGCTTTCTATGTTTTATGTGGAAATACCAACCTTTTGGCTTCGATGTATTTCTGATCCAGCCCACGATGGATGGACAGTTGAAGATTTTAACAGATGAAGCCCAAGCCCGGATACTCTGCAGGGGTATCCTGCTTCCGCTTCCTGTCTTACACTAGCAGATATGCTAAGCTTTGCACGATCTGCAACGCCTTACTACTCTGAGACTTTGTGGCTTGCTCGACTGAGCACATATAGCTAGCGCAAGATCCGAGGCCCCCGTTTTGAGCGGAACCCTCAAGCTCCGACGTTTGTCTTGCATACAAACAAAAACCGGCCGGTACTCGTACCAATGGCATCATCTCCAGGCCATTAAGTACCTTGTTTAATACTCACACTCTACTTTAGGTATTACGGTAATATTACAACAGCCCATGGCGCTCAGTCTACCATCGCCGCTACTGTTGAAAATCGGCTTGCCCATCTTCCGAAACAAATATCTTGCTGTATCTGCTGGTCATAGAAACTTTACCCATCTCTGCATGCCAAGTCGCATCCTCTGTTTTTCATATATGCGCTCCATCGTCTATTCCAAGTGATCTTACTATTCTCTAAGATGCTACACGGCATATAGATTCGTTCCCTCCATTCCCTTCTTACTGTCCGTTGCCTTAATCTGTTGCCGAAGATGGACTCAATGGAGCAGACGACTGTTGAAACCATACCAAAGCCTCGAAGAGGCACCCGTATCACCCCTCGGACCTGCCTCTGGCCGCTTGCTGGGAGTCTGGTCGTTACCTTTGGCCTGTCGATTGGCCTGACCTTTCGATCAAACCATCACTGCTATGCCGGAACCTGCGGAGCATGGCTCTTTCCTCTTCAAACACGCCTTCATGTTATAATCTGGTACATGTGGCTTTCAATATCGGTCACCTTCCTCGCCGTGCGAGCCTTCCATCCCCAGATGCAAAAGGTCCTTACTCGACCCATCTGGAGGAGGAAACTACCTCTGGTTGGTAGAAGCCTTACCATTGGAGGGAGTCTGATATTTCTATGGATTATTGCACTATATGCCGTGGTTATCGGAGTTTGGTGGATCAGGCTGCGCGACTACTTCGTTCAACGCACTATTGCTGGTGGTATTCATCGTGGAGGCAATCGACTTGCCGCGGTTGCCCTGACTGGCCATTTGTGCGACATAACCATGGGAATGGTCTTGGTCCCGATATCCAGGCACAGTGCCCTGGCATCCTTCTTCAAGCTGTCGGTGTCGACGACACTTACTAATCATATGTTAACTGCATACACCCTCTTCACCCTCGTACTCATACATGCGTTCCTATACGTTGCTTGGGTACCAGTATTCAATAGCCTTTCTAACAACGCTCGGATGATAATACCGGTGCTCAACCCAACTTATCTATATAACGAAGTCTGGCCAGGCAACCAAGACTCCCTTGGCATATGGCGAGCATCGTTAATCTTTACTGGGATCACGGCCGTCATTATCATGGCAGCCCTTTCCGTTACTACCCTACCGAGAGTTCGGTCAAAGCACTTTAATCTCTTCTACTTTACACATTTGTTCAGTATTGTCATGGTCATTATCATATGTCTCCACGCCAGTACGATACTTTACTGTACAGCTCCCGGATTGGCCATGTGGTTCCTCGACTGGGGTATGCGGATATACGAATTGAGAAAGGTCTTGGATGGAGACATAACTACAATTGGGAATGGGTGGTATTGGTACGCTTATCTGGATGCTTGTTATGTCAACCGAATACTGACGACATGCAGCGTTACTACTCCTCTTCCTCGGGCAAGATTAACTGGCTGCTCCTGCCGATCACCACTGGCCCACTTCTACATCCATCACGCAGGATCATCCATCAGGGAGCTACACCCTTTCACCACCATCACTCACCTAGCGTCTAAGAATTCCGAAACTCCTTTAATGGATGACGACTTTCCGATACAATTCCTCTTTCGAAAACCAACCCGGCCGGATCAGCCGGCGTCGGATGTCCCAAACCTCGGTCGTTTAGGTGCCTTGAGACGATTGCTACGAGGCAAGAAATCGCGCGCGCATAGTGCGCAATGGACGGACAAACTAGCAGGGCTCGTGGACAAGCAGCAAGAACATGACCTGTCATTTTCCAAAACCGACGACTCGCAGTCCACTCCTGGAAAACAATCGTTCCCAAAAATCAACATTGCTCTGCGCCTTGAAGGTCCCTACTTCTCGCCCGCCGACCCATCCCGGTACCACAAGGTCGTCTGCCTCGTAGCAGGCACAGGAATCAGTGGTGCGATAGCCATTGCCGGTGCCTTTGCTGTATCACAACGGAGCCGTCTAGAAACCACATCCGAAAAGCCAATCATGCCCACGAGGTCTCCGTGGCAAAAGTGCTCCATCATTTGGAGCGTCAAGTCTACCGATTTCGTCGAGTTACCGTTCATTGAGAAATGCGAAGGGCTAGAAATGCAGACGTACTTGACGGGACCAGGAAGGGCACGAGTAGACGTTGACCAGGTGCTGGGAGATGTGCGGGAAGCGGAGCCCAAGGGAAGGACGTGGGTGTATATCTCGGGACCCAACCCGTTTATTGAGGCTGGAAAGAGAGCTTGCAACGCTGCTAGCGATGTAGAGTTTTATGCTCCTAGCTGGGATATATGAAGAGCTACCGAAGCAACTCATCAGACGATGATGAGTCAATGTTCGTCAAGTTTTAGGACAACAAGCATTGAATATCACCAGTGCTTCAAATCGGCCTTGAATTCATCAATCATTGCTATGTGTAACGATTGCATAAAGAACGCAGATCCATACCCCTTCTGTCCGAGAGATTCCAAAGTATGCCGCAACTCTGCAACGACGCCACTCAATTTCTTCACCAAATGCCTATTCGACGTGATACAACAACACCGAAATTCCCAACCATGGCGTCGAGCGCGATTTTCAACAGCAATACGACCACTTCTCACCACGACCAATCCTGCACTCAAAGCATACGTCTACGCACAACGCACGCCGAGAAAGCCCAGATGTATCAAGCGCGTTTTTCTAAGATGAAATGTCATACTAAAGGGAGATCTGTCAGCAGTGGTACGGTGCGGTCTCTCGCCCAAACGGATGGAATATTCTCTGCAAAAAAGCATTAGTGTTCATACCCTATCAGCAGAGGTTCTCATCACCTACCACTACAAGTCATACTCCCTCGTGGATCGTCATCTTTACCATTAACTACTTACACAATCTTCTTCATTGTCTTCACGTCCACGTTCCATGCTCCCCTGGAATTAGAGCAGCTACTCCACTCCTTCCTCTGTGCACCAGAAACCGACATCTTGTCCCCCTCCATACTATAACCTTACCTCATCTGCATCATCCCACAACGCGCAAACAGGATACCGATCCCAACCGAAGCTCAGTCGGTAGCTGGATGGCGAATTCAATTTCAGTTCAGCACTGACACTACTATAAACCTCATGCATTACTAGCGAACGAATCAAGTAGTCCTAATTTAATACACTCCTATCTTCTTTCCATTCCCAGAAAGAAACAAGCTGCTCAGAATGGAGACATCATTCCTCTCCCTCTAACCCCTCAGATTTCACCGCCAAAATCCTACACAAACTTCTTTTTATGAAACCCCCACCCCCTCCCAACAATCCCCTTCCCCTTCCCCCCCTCCCTCAAGGAACCTACCACCCAGCAAACCCCCAAAAAACTCCCAAACCATCCATAGAAACCACAAAGTCACGGGCTTGCTCTCTCCTTCGAGAAAAGAAAAGAAAAAAACGCCCAGGACGACATCTCAAGTCAGGAGAACGGATTATTGATTTGCTTTTCTGTGGGGATTTCGACTTCTTTGCTCAGATAGTTACTACATACGTAGGGGGCTGACCGACTTCCATCTCTCCAGCTCCTTATCGGTTCCCCCACACTTGAAGACCCACCCCCCCCCCCCCACTTCTTCCGAAATTCGCTCTCAACGGCTTTTGAGAAAGTTCCAGCACTGTGTGGGCTCTGGGCTCTGGGGAAGTTGAAGTCACTGGGGGTTTGAGGACGTGGGGGGTTTGGTATTGGTGGTTTTTTTGAGCGTGGGGTTGAGAGATGGGGATTTACTGTAGGAGGGTTTTATAAAATCCATTGATAAAAATAATTCACATCAAGGAATATTCACAGCGCTGTGAGATAATGCCATACGCCCAAAAGCCCTATGTGGCCTGGAAATCTACGATAATCCTACTCTGGGCTGGGCTTTGCGGAAATATAGAGCTGATCCGAGGAGAGGTTTTTTTTGGGGTGTGTGTATTTCTTGCTGAAAGTATGAGGGGAGATAGATGTTGGAAAGGCAACGTTTTCGGCAAAAGGTTTTGGATGTGGTCATGTCAGTGACTCGGTTTTAGGGGACTTCCTTTTTTAATCCTACAATAGGTTCTATGTCGTGCTCTCAATTTGCCTATTTCTTCTTTTGGATTTTCCTTCGTTGAGCGGAATTTTCGGTGTCCTTAGATTTCCCGAAGCTTTGGGCCTTTTCAACCAAAGCGTATTCGTACCTTGTAGGAATATTGGCCGGATAAAAAGCTTTCGATGGTTTTCTCGAGAGGAGAGGGTTTTGGTTGTCGGGTTGAGACGAGGGAGGGGCCTTCCTTGCGGCTGGGGTTGGAGCTGGTAGAGACGCGCTGGAGAGTGTGTGTAGTTGGGGGGTTATCACGGCTTCGGCAATGACTGGAAAGAGTGGATCTTGAGCATAAGAGTCGTTGGGGTTCCCCGAAGATATCATTTCATCATCTCAGCTGCCATCCATCTTGAGGTTTCTGCAGCTTGATCCCCAAACCCTTCGCAACAGCATCCATTTCGTCTTGCCGCTCATGAAATGCGTAATTTTTATGATGCTCGGCGGCCAGTACATGCAGAAGAAGCGCGGTGGTTGATGACTTCCATGGTGAGATTTTATTCTGTGCATTCTTGAGTATGAGAAAGACCAAGGTTAAGGCGGAAGTTTCAGTTTTCCAAGCGATGCCGACCATAGAGCTGTTGGCATTAGCAGCTGGGCGCATCTGGATACTAAGGCTCCCTTTTCAGATTCCCTATTAGGGTTGGAATGTCGGTTAGCTCCACGGTAAAACTATGGTCGGGGTAATCTGTGACATTCACAAGTGCCTCCATGGCATCCGAAGAGGAATTGAAACCGAATTCTGGTTCACCACTAACACTGCCAGTAAGAAAAGATCTAAAATAATTCACTATAGTCACATGAGAATCGTTCGAGATGGAGAAATTCTGGAGGTTGTCGATGGTAGAGTTTGTCAAGGCCCCACTTGGAGGAGTAAACAGGAAGTAACCGGTGCTGTGATTGACGTACGTGCAATTGGAATATCCATGCTGCCCGATCTCGCTTATTGACAAAGATTCGTTACTCCATGTTGCTGTGACGTTTTCATGAAATATGCCACCTATGACTGTTGAGTTATACTCCTGTATACACCAGTCTAGAGCACACTCGTAGCCCCCAAAGCCATTTGTGACGGAGAAGTTGGCCAAAGTAGCTCTAGTGTATCCGAGCTCTTTCGTAGGGAGTAGCCCGGACGCTGTCACTAGGGTTGAATAACCAAAGTCGGGCATTGTGTCACTCCATTGAAGACCATTAGGCAATGTACGATTGGCGATATGGTCACTGACATCTAGACAACGATTGCAGATTGATATTGAAGTAGAGACAGGCCAGGTGCAATTTCCAGAGGAACACGTCGGCGTCAAGCTGCTAGGCCTTCCATATAAACCGTTGTAGATGGCAGCCTTAAGAGATAGATCTATGTCGAGAGTGAAGCCCCAACCGGAATACTTCCGAACACCAGTAATACTATACGATTTTATCCGAGGGACCAGAGACGTTCCTGAAGGGACAGATCGGAGTGGGTAAGTTATAACTTGCTAAGAAAAAGGATCGACTGCGAGGCCCAAGATTGTTATTAAAGCCCCCAGCGATGCTAGGTGCCTGTAGGCCAAGTCAGTCTACATTTACCATCCAGGTGTGCAAAGTCATACCTTACACGAGGGCTGAATAGAAATCGGGTACTCCCCCAAGGTCCTCTGCTTGCATTATCATTAATCTCCATTTCTTGTAGCGCTTGCGTCCTTTGAAATAAGCACCACTTCAGTTGGCTTATGCCTTCGACGACCGGAACCAATATCATGGCCTTGAAAACGGTCGCGCATAAAGCTATAACAGAATTGAGTGTGATTTGTAGTGGCCAATCCGGAAGAGCTCTACCATTGTACTTTAGGAGTGTAGCGAGAAGAGCAATTATAACCAATAGACTGACAGTCCATCCAGTCACTTCCCAAATCCACCATTCGTTCGCAATGTTGAAAACCGAACGTGGCAAACGTGGGAGAAGCTTGATACCGTGGTCGCTTTTATGGTAACGAGCCTCCGACATCCGAATCTGAGCGTCTAGGATGACCAGAGGCATTGTAGGAAGAGATCGAGTCAGCTTCACCCCCCACATTTTGCTCGCAGCTGCATCAGCTTTTTGGGGTTCCAGTGGTTCGGCTATAATGCTAGTATATCCCTTATTTGTGAGCAAGGGAGCATTTGACAGATTTTCTTCCACCAAGTATGAAGGAGCCGTTTCGTTGCTATATCATCAAGAATAACAGCCAAATTCTTTTGAAAAACTTGGGGTTTCTTAGGTCATGGCTTCACGACTGGATTTCTAGCCGGGATTCGAATCCTTCAGGTTCAGCTGAGAGTTTGAGGTTCGGCTGTCATTCCTAAAGTAGCGAAGGCAGCTGTAGCCGAATCGAAGCACACTTTGTTTTAGGATGATTTATCCTGTAGTGTCCATACAGGCCTCGTTTGGATGTTGAAGTTCTGGCAATTGAGAAGTATATTAAATTATCAAGTCGAGGTATCTCAGACCTACAAAGGCAACAGTGCACTCGAAACAGAACCTTTCAATTCAGTTCAATTTTCCGAAAACGCTACGACTGCAATTAGAGTCCTGGCTTGGCGAGGATGTGTATATATTTCTTTCCTTTTTCCCTTCTATTCTCGGATTTGTTAGGATCGAGTTTGGGTATGCTAGGCACCTTCTTGACTAAGTGGTAGTGGCGCACAGCCGCAGTGAGTGTCTATGTGACATAGCGAACTCAGGTGTCATAGGAAGATTCAATTTTCGTGGTCGTAGAACGGTTAGTTTTGTAAGGTCTTGGTGTCTTGTGCAGGACGTCAGGTAGCGGCCATTATAGTGAAACAAAGACGACGTCGACCTTGCCGCTCTATTTTTAGGAAGTAAAAAGCAAAGAGAATGCTATTTACTTGCGTAATGAATATAGCTAGAATGTTTTAACCTCGCTCGCTGGTAAGGGAAAGGCTGATGCCGCTATCAACGTGATATGGAAACGATTCAAATGGCTCATAGAAAGCGGTAGCTACTAAATATAATGTATATAGCATCCAGCTTTTGAAAGATAGTGCAATGAAGAAGGATGGTAGAAAGGAACATATGTGCTTGTATTGGTGCCGCGCACGTGAAATGGCGCAATACGCAATGATAGGTGGCTGATTCGTAAAACAGGTCGACTTATCCAGTTGAGGGAGAGGTAAACTGATGGTAGTCACCCGCAGACAGTTTAAAGAACAAGGTTAAAGATAACCCAGCAGGATTTGCAGTAGTACGATAATACAGGTCCATACCCAGAAGCCTTTTCCTGGTCTACCACCACTCTCTACAAACGCTCCTCTTAACATTCAAGATATATTACCATGCATACTTTTATTCCTCACCCCCTTCAACCTCGCTAAGGTTATCCTCCTTAGGGACGATCGATCCTTTCACGGCTTTTGCAGCGGCGGCAGGTCCGCTCGATTTCGCTGTCGCCTCGGCAGCGTCGTCTCCACTGTCACCCTCGGCATCCTCTTCGTCATCCTCACCTGGCGCTGCCACAGGATCTTCCTCGTCGGACGCCTCTTCAGGCTCCTCCTCGTCACTTGCTTCTTCAGGAGCGGCTGGTTTGGTGGGAGCGGTCTTGCGCTTTTTCGAAGCTGGTGGAGCTACACGAACCTCATGAGCTTGGTTGTAAGCCCCATATCTGATTGAAGAAAACTACCTTCGGCAGCGTCTTTACCGTCTTGCTCCTCTTCAGAAGACTCCTCTTCTTCTTCGACATCAGAAGCGTCGGAAGCCTCGTATCTACGGCGTCCAGTCAGCAACTGGACTCGACCATGACCGCAACGGAAGCCAATTGGTTAAATGAAGCGTTGAAAGCGCGCAATTGCGATTCGTATTTAATTGGCAATTCAATGCTTCGAAGAGTTGTAAAATGGATGCGCGGAAAAGGGGCATGACGTCAAGACAGCCTTGCTTACTCCTCTTCCTCCTCACTCTCGTCACTCGGAAGTGCTTGCAGCTCTTCCTCTTCCTCCTGCTTCCTCTTGCGGGTAGACATTGTAGCTTTAGGGGGGGCTTTTGGACCGAGTGTTTGTGGTAGGGTAAATTGGTACGGGGGCGAGATGAAAGGCGGTTGCAGCTTCGAAGAGTGGGAAGAGCTGAGGTTGCAGGAAGCTCAGATCTTGTACCTTGATCTTAGAGCCGAAAGGGCGCTATCGATTAGGCGGGTCCAGGGGCATGACGAAATCCCGTTCAGGGTCCGACCGCGGCCAATGAGGAAAGGGCAAGAGACCGTGGGCTGACTAAACGTTGTTGCAACGAGCGCCTTCGACATGCAAGGCCGAGGACATCTATTTCCTGTTAGAGTAGGCTGTTACGGAGGTGCTTGAATCTGAATTACTTTCCGCCAAGAGGTGTTTCCCAGCCCCAGAATCGCATCAAGGCTTTACAAAACATGACTAGGATACCTCGACCATCTGACCGGTTATCTCGCTGGGTACTGTGACCACCTAGTTCATTGTGAATACAGGTGCTATAAAACACATAAGGGCGTCTGAGGAAGAGATACCTTAGCTGTGTAGCCGGTACATACACAGCTCAAGAAGCTTGAGGTCCCTTGCTTGCCTCAGGACTCAGGAGTCAGGACCTCAGACGTGTTTCCATAGCTAAGCCCCTTTGGGTTAGCGACCCTCTGGACGACTTCGCAGCCTACCCCTACAACACGCATATCCCCGTATTTTTGCGTCATTTTGGTGCGCGCTCATACAAATTTTGGTTTAACGTTACAATCATCAACGCAACACATATATTCTTTCAATATTGACAACTGAAATCAATACTAGTATATCTATTCTATCTATTGACATAAATTTTGTATACTTATCCCGCTGACAATCGGATGTAATCTCTGTTGCGCGATGATGATCTGAGTTTTATTCATATTTTCAACAACATTTTCAAAGTTTCAAAGACATCCTAGATCTATTTTTCACTGCTCGGTGAGTTCAGCTGCTCGTTCGACTGTTCGAGTATATTTTGAAGTCTTTTCAACCGTTGGAATATAGTTCTGTAACGACTCGATTGTTTGTTAGGTAGGTAGGTTCTCAGTAGATAGATAGGTAGGCCCTCAGTAGGTAGGTAGGTAGGCCCTCAGTAGGTAGGTAGGTAGATTTGGTAGAGAGTCATAAAGAAAGCCCTGAAGAGTGTTTGGTAGGGATCATATTTAGTGCTAGGTAGGGATCAAATTTACTTCTTCTATCACCTCTTCGCCTCTGGTGAGCAGAGCTCTTCCTCGATGATGACCTTGTGGATTTCCTTCCTTCACTAGTACAATCTTTCGCGCTGGATCACCAGTCCGCATATCATACCGCGGAGGCTCCAAAACAGAAGCATTTACATTAATCGGAAGAGCTGCTGAAGCTGCTAGCTTAGCTCCTCTTGCTGCTCGCTTTTTCGAGCTTGGTGGCTCCATTTATATAGTTTGGAATAGCTTCCAAAGCTCCCAATATTCCTTCTCTCGTTCTTTCTCTGCTATGACTTCCTTCTCCTTTTCGGCAGCTTCTCGCTTCTGAAGAACTTCAGCATCTAAGGTTCTTCCTTTGATCTGCTCATTAGAACGTTTTTTCTTTCTGTTCTCGTTCTCGTCAGCTTGAATAAGAGCATTGTTCGTATTTTGCATTGTGCCAAGCTTCGCTACAAACTGTGGAGGCAATATACAGTGCCCGCTACCTCGGGTCGGACGCATCCCGTCCGTCGCACCTCGAGGCTAGTGTAATTTAAAAGGAAGTTCATCAAATATATTGTCTTTGTGTGTCGGCTGGTTCGAGCTTATGAGTGTGAATATAAACTTACCAGGTGCTCAGCTTCACTATACTACACGTAGTCAAACGATATTAAGCAATGTCGTGCAAAACTTTCTTCTACGTCTGAATTTCTTCTAACCGCCTGACAACTTTCCTGTGAAAGGATGTTTGCAGCTTCACTCCCAATCTCTGGTCCGATTCATCTTCTTTCGCATCAAGGCCCAAAGCTTCCGAACCCTTCAGGCAGATATTTACTGCAGCTTGGAATCTCGCTCCTGCACCCGCCTCCACGGCATCTATGGCTGCTTTGCCTAGCAATGTGTTCCGAACGTTTTTAGCAGTCCATTTTGCTTTCCGTCTAGGTGATAATTTTGCCGCTTCACTCGGATCCTCGCCGTCTTGTTTCTTTAATAGCTCCTCCACCGGATACCAGACAGCGATCTCAGTCAAGATGACTCCCAAGCTATAGATATCGAATGACTTCTTGAATGAGATGCCTTCGCGCTCTTCTTCCCCATGTGCATTCGGATGGCGGTACAGACTGTTCTCTGAGCGAATTGTTGGTACTTCCGTCATCTCGCCTGACGATGCAGGTCTTGCATAATCGAATCCGGACACGAAGGGGGAAGCTAAATCAATTTCATGAGTGCTGGTTGGTAGAGAGCTCTCCTTGCCAGCAAATAGGATGTTGGAACTCCGAAGGCTTTTGTGCAGCCAGTTGACCGAGTGAAGTGATAGCAAGCAATTGGCGATTGCTTGTGCGAGGGCAATTCGCCGAGAAAGCGATGGCTTCGGGGCCTTGTTTAGGAGATGGTGAAGTGTAACCACAGATCCACCTTCGGGTTTAAGGAAGACGAAGCCAAATCGGCATTCCGGAGGCCTGTCGGCAGCTTCTTCGTCTTCGTCTTCTGGATCTCGTTTGGCATATTCATGCTCCCCATCATCGAAGTACCCCAGGCAAGTGGGCACGCGGAGTGAGCTGGGCTTGTTGACGTCGCAAAGGAGGGCAGCCAGTTTCTGCACGCGATCCAATATGATCGGCTTTGGGCTTAGGCGCGAGTCTGAGGGGACATATTTCTTCCATTCAATCCAGATCTGCTGGGTCTTTGATGCTGATGGGGTATATCTACCATTGGAATGTCGAGGCTGTAGTCTAGCAAACGAAGGATCTTCGTCAACGCGGATGAATTTTCGAGGAAGCCTCGCGTCTTTCAATCTCGTATCAGGCTGAGCGATGGCCAAGTCCTTGGCTATTTGGCTATCCAAGGAGGTACCCTCCTCGATTGATGCATTCGATGCTTTGAAACGAGCGAGCTTGGCTATGGCCATATCATCCTTTTGGATAGGCTCTATCATGCGCCTAGAGGCGTGAGATATTGGGTTTGTATTACTTCGATACTCTCCCTCGTATTCCTGAAACCAACCAATGCTATCACCACTACCTTTGCTATGCTCTGAAATAGGCAGAAGTGCTTTTACTAGTTGGTTCAGATCGTCGATTTTGTTGTGAAGTTGCAAGACAGACATACGCGTCTCTCGTGTGGTTTCAAGGATATTCTTGCCTACATTAGTGTCGAGCAGATTGAGTAAAGCATCGTTCAGCTCTTTCAGACGGTTGATAAGGCCTTCGAACTTGTCATTATCTTGAATTGCCCATCTCACTCTTCTTGGCAAAGTCGAAGAAGTTGCTATATGAAGAGCCTCGTCAAGAAATCTCGTAATGTGTGGCACAAAGTCGCGAAAGTTACCGCCTGTTGATGCTTCCAGAGCAGACTGTGCCAATGGTACCTGTTCATGGTCTTCGTTGGCTTCCAAGTCAGGGACGAGACTACCATATCTGCCTTTATATTTGATAAAGCCCGTGGCTAGAGCTTGCATCTGGGCGAGGACTTCGACGACATCACCTCGGTGAAGCCTAGTCAGGCTGGCATCGAGAGCATTCTCATCTCCCTCCATATAAGACAAAAGGCCACATCCAGATGCCCAACTCAATGTCCGCTGTTGCTCGAGCTGTAACCGGAGCGTAAGACGAGGGGGTCGCCATTTCCGATGGAAACTGCTTTGCACTACGTCTTTTTAATTAGGTATCGTTGATTGCGAAACCTGTGCCGTTTTTTAGAATTTGCCGAGAGCCCCACCAAATTTAGTGGCGAATCTCCTAAAAGTGCAAAATAAGAAACAGATTTGTAAAATCAACCCCACTGCCCTTCCGATGCTTCATATGTAGTATATTCAATGCTCCGTATGTGACGTATTCAGTGCTCCATATGTGATATATTCAGTGCTCCATATGTAGTATATTCAGTGCTTCATATGTGGCCTACCCAGTGCTCCATATGTGATATATTCAGTGCTCCATATGTGGCCTACCCAGTGCTCCATATGTGATATATCCAGTGCTCCATATGTAGTATATTCAGTGCTTCATATGTGACGTATTCAGTGCTCCATATGTGGTCTATTCAGTGCTCCATATGTGACGTATCCAGAGCTTCATATGTGGTCTATCCAGTGCTTCATATGTAGTATATTCAGTGCTCCATATGTGGCCTACCCAGTGCTCCATATGTGATATATCCAGTGCTCCATATGTAGTATATTCAGTGCTTCATATGTGACGTATTCAGTGCTCCATATGTGGTCTATTCAGTGCTCCATATGTGACGTATCCAGAGCTTCATATGTGGTCTATCCAGTGCTTCATATGTAGTATATTCAGTGCTTCATATGTGGCCTACCCAGTGCTCCATATGTGTCGTATCCAGTGCTCCATATGTAATATACTCAGTGCTTCATATGTGATGTATCCAGTGCTTCATATGTGGTCTATCCAGTGCTTCATATGTGACGTACCCAGTGCTTCATATGTGATCTATCCAGTGCTCCATATGTGGTCTATCGGAAGTCAATGAGAAAGTTAATGAGGAAGCCAATGGGGAAGCCAATGGGGAAGCCAATGGGGAAGTCAATGGGGAAATCAATGAGAAAGTCAATGAGATGTAGAGAATCCGTTATCGTTATTCCAAGCCCTTCTTCATAACAATTCGATAGGGCGTTTGATAGGGAGTTTGATAGGGAGTTTGGTAGGGAGTTTGGTATCGAGTCATGAAGGGTGCTTTCTATCGAGCTAATTAGCATGTACGAAGCATACAGTATGTACAGGTAAGCTCGATAGGGAGTTTGGTAGGAAGTTTGGTAGGGAGTTTGGTAGAGAGTTTGATGGGGAGTTTGATGGGGAGTTTGGTAGGAAGTTCGATAGAGCGTTTGATAGGGAGTTCGATAGAGCGTTTGGTAGGGAGTTTGGTATCGAGTCATGAAGAGTGCTGTCTATCGAGCTAATTAGCATGTGCTATGAAGCATGTACGAAGCATACAGTGTGTACGAATAAACAGGTAAATCGGTAAACAGAGATGAACAAAGATTCAAAACACGCGTTGAATTAGGCTTGAAGAATTCATGAATGAGACGATTATGAGCACAGCGAGTACAGATGCGTTGAGACATGAAAAACGATCGTAAAAAGAGATAAAGATTGATATATACGCGTACAATGAGGATAACGACAGCTGCAGGTAGGTAATGGGAGTATGCAGATATGTACGGGTAAACAGGTAAACAGGTAAGAAAATTTCAATCGTCGATCAGGTGATTTCCGGTCACCTGATGTACGTACAATGACTTCAATGAACTGTAAAAATCAGGATGGTAGTTTAAGCGAAAGAAAAAGGAATGATGGTAGTTTAAACGGAAGAAAACGACTTGCACGGGTCAACGCAGCCAAAAACATAGTGCGGGGTCGAAAAGTTTTGATGTTGGTCACCTGATGCAACTCTTGGCAACCAACGATCAGAATGGACTCTTGCTTCAGTACTATATAGATACCTATATTCAGGCTTCAGTCCTCGTGCAGCTGCTATCAGTCGCAAGGCTGACATAAGGCCAGTGAAACATTGCACGGCTACTCCAATCACGGCCAGGCTAAGACCAGCTGCAGTTCCAGGATCCATGGTGATCAGGGCAGGAGTCGTGAAGAAAATTGGAGAGAGAGCCTTATTTATAGACGAGCACTCTTTATAGAAGGCAGGCAGGATGGGCAAATCAACTTCCTACTGGGCAAGCACTCGCTCAAATTAGCGCCTTCTTCCCTATTCGGGTGAGGCTGAGATGCTGCATTCTGCAAGACCCCGCGTTGGCTGCAACCTGTCCTGTGCTTCAACTGCGATAATCTCAAGTACAGCCTTTCATTTCTCCCTTCAAAACCTTCGAGCACTCATTATCATCTCAAGCGGTTCTGCCTCGAAGTCGATAAGTCATGGCTGATCCTTCTGTGTAAATACTCGAGTATAAATACTCGAGCATAGTTCGGCCCATCATGTTCAGGGCGAGTACGCGCCGCACATACGATCCAAAGCAGGCGCTCGAGGTCTTCTTCCACACTCCATGGCAATTCTATTCCGACGAAGATATTTCCCGACTTGGCGGTATCCTGGAAGACAATGGCATGCGCGAATGGTCCAGAGCTCCCCGCCTATACTTTGTGCTTCGTGGTGTTGGACAGCAGCGTTTGATCTCTGCCTTTCTGGAGCTGGGTATTGACGATGGCTCGCTCCCAATGCAGGAATCCGCGCTGCAATCCACGTCGCTCGTTCTATCTCCAGCTATCATCAACGACTTCTTGCGGTGTCAAGAGCAGATCGTGAAGCACGAGGACGCCGTGTATGAAGATAGACTTGATGCTTACTTCCCACCGGCGCGCAATATAAAGAAGCATCCCCTAGAGGATATCGATTTCCAGCAGATAAGTCGTCTGCTCCGATTCAGTGGTAAAGCAGATGCAGGAGAGACACCAAAGCTATACTATATCCTTCGCACTATACAAGAGCTTGACCGCTTGCCATTTCTCCATGCGAAGGGCTTTAACGATCTATGGTTCCCATTCCCTCAATCTTCGTTGGCGCGAAGTTTCTTCCAGAATTCTTCATCGCCAAGAGCATTTACACAAGCTCAACAGCACGTCTGCAGCTCACGTTGGGCCGAAGATGTTCATCTCAATTTTACGCGTGACAACGATGAATACTTGGACAAGCTGAAAGATCTCGGGTCCGGTGGAACAGGTTTCGTGGATCATGTCTGGTGTCCTTCATTTCGCAAGAATTATGCTCGGAAGGTTATTACTCGCAGTCCCGAAGGCCTCCGCCTATTCGCCAAGGAGATCAAGATGCTCAGAGCCGTGGACCATCACCACTGTGTCTCTTTGATAGGTAGCTACACCGATACGAGAGTCATAGCTATGCTTTCCGAACCTGTGGCGGATATGAATTTAGGCACATTCCTCGACGCTACACCTATACCTACGGACCGGAAGGACTTGCTGCAGACATCCTTTGGATGTCTAAGCGTTGCGCTTGCCTACTTGCATGAGAATGGTATACGGCATAAGGATATAAAGCCACAAAACATTCTCATTCATATCAATACACTGCTTCTGACGGACTTTGGCTTGAGCGCCGACACCATTAGCGACTCAACGAGCTTGGCCAGTAACACACCACGCTATTGCTCTCCGGAGGTTGATGATGGTTTTCGCAGAGATGAGGCATCTGATGTCTGGTCCATGGGATGTGTCTTCTATGAGATCATATCAGCCTTGAGAGGATCATCGATAGCAGAACTGAAGACATTCTTCAAGAAGACCGGCTCCAGGAGATTGAACTTCAAAGATAACCCTGACGCGATCAGCTCATGGCTTCTGGCAGAGGTTGATCCACCTGCAGCGCTTGGACAGATGGCCACAACTGCTATGTCCTTGGTATCTATAATGCTGTCTTTTGCACCGGAAGAAAGACCATCAAGTTCCTCTCTAGTGCAAAGCTTTGGTAATGACTATGTACCGTCCGCTTTTTACAATCGGTGTTGTCAACAGCAATTACTTGCAGCGGCTTCGAATTCTTTACGCCCTCGGTCTCACGATTTCCTGAAGCCCGCTGCTGCTCAGCAGTATTCTCTTCCTCTCCATTTTCCCCTCGTGGCCTCACCCCAGCTCACAGCTTCTCAAAAGTCGGCACCTTCCTCCTCCTCCTCCTCCTCCTCCTCCTCCTCCTCTCTCCACCCTCGGTCGCCCTCACCACTTCACTCTTCTGCCACGCCGCCCCATCCCAAATCCCCGTATACCTCAACCGATCCGCCACCAAATAATCCCGATTATAGTTCACTACCTCCTTCGTCCCCTGCATCGCAACGGAGCTCTTCAACGCCACACTCTTACACCACTGCAGCGCCCCCACCGTCAATTTCAGGCGATGATACACCACGTATATTGCTGTACTGCTTGCTTGTTCACGAGCCTAAGGGGACTTCACTTTCCCAGAAGGGGACTAGTTCTTCGTCAATAAGAATTGATTCATTGGCAGACTCTCATGAAACGATGCTGGAAGCACGCAAGCTGAGCAAACAACAATCCGATACCTTCACATCCCCGACAAACCTCGTCACTTCTTATAATGACGCCGGGCGGAATGAAGAGGCGCTGCAATTGAATGGAAAGACGCTAGAAGCACGGAGGCGTATATTGGGTGAAGAACACCCTGATACCCTTCATTCTATGGCTTGCCTCGCTTTTTCTTATCGTGGCGTCGGACGAAAGGAAGAAGCGCTGCAGTTAAGAGAAAAGACGCTGGAAGCACGAAGACGTATATTGGGTGAAGAACACTCTGATACCCTCGAATCTATGGCTGACCTCGCCGTTTCTTATTATGACGTCGGACGGGAGAAAGAAGCGCTGCAGTTGGATGGAAAGACGCTAGAAGCACGGAGGCGTATATTGGATGAAGAACACCCTGATACCCTTCATTCTATGGCTTGCCTCGCTTTTCTTTATCATAGCGTCGGACGAAAGGAAGAAGCGCTGCAGTTAAGAGAAAAGACGCTGGAAGTACAGAGACGTATATTGGGTGAAGAACATCCTGATACTCTTGATTCTATGACCAGCCTCGCTATTTCTTATAGTGACGTCGGGCGAAATAAAAAAGCGATCCAGTTGGAAGAAAAGACGCTGGAAGTACAGAGACGTATGTTGGGTGAAGAACACTCTGATACTCTCGATTCTATGACTAGCCTCGCTATTTCTTATGATGTTGTCGGACGAGAGGAAGAAGCGCTACAGTTAAGAGAAAAAAGGCTGGAAGTACAAAGACGTATGTTATGTAGGTGAAGAACATCCTAATATGTATGTATGTTGTTGGGCAATTCTGATCGGCACTCCCATCTCACTACAACCATCACCCTGGCCGTAAAAAGAGAAACGATGTATCCTAGACTCGGAATTTGGCTCTCCGAACGTAGGAGTGCTTCTTCAAGGTCTCTCGGCGAGGAATTCGCCTTGCATCTGTTCGCCAGCCTGATGCTGCAAGGCGGGCGGCATGCCTTGACCCATTGTATTGTAACATTCTTCTTTTAGACTCCAAATCCGTAATTTTCGGAAAACTCATCCAACTCCTGAAAAGACTGCTGGAGGTCTTATCGTATAGCCTCCAATATTTTTATCTTCATGTTGTTTTGCTTGCTTGCAATGCGTGACAGTAGACACAGACATGATCGCCAAGACCCTGACTGATGACGTGCCTGTAAGGCACGTACGGGCATGACCACCGCTTGTATGGCAACAATAGATTGAGGGTCATCATGTGTGTGTTTGTTTCCGCCTATCTTTCTGGAACCAATGTTGAGATGGTTTGTCCAAGAAGCGGACGATGTTGATGTATGCTGCAATTGTATGTGCGCACATTTGAGATTTGCCATATATCAAGTTCTGTCACGCATAATTGGACAAAGAAAGGCGCTACCTGAGTTGGGGAACGAACTAAACGGATGAAGAAGGCACTTCCGAATCATTAGATGAAGACTGTCATTCGTTTTATCGGATTGAGGTGCAGCACTAGAATAACTTCTTCCTTCTGCAGCCAAACTTGCAAGCTGTTTTGTTTATGAAATCACGAGCACTCTTCAGCTATGGGAAGTGTTTTGTCGAGAGCCTACGTACTAGCGTTCATCAACGTATTAGCCACTCGCAGCATTGTCTAAGTTATCTCGAACCATCTACGTCCTTCTCATCTTCTCTTCCACAATCCTCCCCACCATCTTCTCTAGCACCCCCATGTCACTTACTCCCTCCCCTTCAAAATACCCCTTCACGCTCTTTTCAACATACTTCCCCACCATATCCACCTCCACATTCACATCCTCCCCCGCCTTCTTCCCCGCCATCACAACCCTCTCTTGCGTATACGCAATCAGCATAACCTCCCACCACCCCTCACCATCCTCCACCTTCGTAATTGTCAGACTCGCTCCATCAAGCGTCACGTATCCTTTCTCCACTATGTATCTCAGCACCTCTTTTTCGCGGGGCTGCAATCGGAAAACCAGAGCGTTGCCATCGGGGGTTACGGAGAGGATTTTGGCGATGGTGTCGACGTGGCCTTGAACGAAGTGGCCGCCCATGCGAGTCGAGGCGGAGACGGCGCGCTCGAGGTTGACATAGGAGTTGCGGGCAAGGGAGCCGAGATTGGTGCGGCGAAGGGTTTCACGGGAGACCCCGACTTTGAAGTTGTCAGGGGTGAAGGAGGTTATGGTGAGGCAGGTTCCTTGTGGCAAGGGTCAGCAGTTGGCTTCATACTATGGCGTTGATGGCGGGGGGAAAGCAGTCCTGGATTACCATTGATGCTGATGCTGTCACCAAGATGAGCATCTGTGAGGATGTCGGCACATTCAGAAATGGTCAGCGAAGTTCCACCGCCACCGCTGGCAGTGTCATCTTGCTTCTCGAGGGCGGAGACAGCTGGCTGGGTCAGCTTAGCTGGAGGTCTTGGTTGATGTTGTGAGCTGATGTAGGTGCTTACTACCAATAGCCTCGACAATACCGGTGAACATGATTCAAAGATGTATCACCGTCGATAAGCAATGAACTGGGATGGAAAATGTTGAGTGTGGATTGTCGAGGAAGATATATCTAATTATATCTTGGAACCTCGGCTGCGGGGCTTCATGATCCTTTCCCCGCCTGCTCTCAGTTCCGACCTTTAATCACAATCACCACATGCTTCAAAAGGTAAAATGAGTGTGTCCAGATTTTTTCGGTGCCTTGCAAAGCATCAGAGGCAGATTGATATCCTCAATGGTTCGAGATTCCCAAGATACCAAAGTTTCGCCACGGCGGCCACGGAGTCACCAACTTTGCCCCTGGCCGGCATTCGGGTGCTGGACATGACTAGGGTTTTGGCTGGAGTACCTTAAGCTCAATCGGTCTATTTGCGATTCCAGACTAACTCCTTGTACAGCCTTATTGTACACAAATACTTGGAGACCTGGGGTAGGCAGCCACAAACCCAGTATGCACCTCCCAAGAGGTGGGCGACAAGTCAAGAATTTCTCCAAGCTGATACACAGAATTTTGCAGCGCAGAAGTCATCAAGATAGAGCATCCCATAAGAGGCGATGATACAAGAGCATGGGGACCGCCGTACGCAAAGCATATACGAGGAGATCATACAGATAGTCCCGGAGAGAGTGCCTACTTCTTGTCGGTGAGCATTGACGTAATGGGGAATTAGATAGAGCAATTTCTGAACGGCTCTTTCCTCAGGTCAACCGAAACAAGAAGTCATTGGGACTTTCTTTTGCTCAACCTGATGGAATTGAAATCCTGCACAAGCTCGTCAAAGATTGTGATGTCCTAGTGGAGAATTACCTCCCGGACACTCTCAAGAAATACAAAATGGACTTCCAGAGTGTTAACCAGATCAATACAGGAATTATCTACGCCAGCATCACTGGTTACGGGCAGACGGGTCCATACCGGAAAAGGGCCGGCTATGATGTCATGGTTGAGGCAGAGATGGGATTGATGCACATTACGGGATCGAGAGATGGTCCACCAGTGAAAGTGGGAGTTGCTGTGACAGACTTGACTACAGGACTATACACCTCCAATTCCATAATGGCAGCACTTCTAGGGCGAGCGAGGACAGGCAAGGGGCAGCACATCGACGTGGCTCTGAGTGATTGCCAGGTAGCAACTTTGGCGAATATGGCAAGCTCGGCTTTGATAAGCGGACAGCCTGATTCGGGCCGATGGGGAACCGCGCATCGTGTGTCCATTGCGTTTCTTGAGGATCATACTTGTTGCTGACATGTTTCAGCGTCTATTGTCCCATACCAAGGCTTTAAAACTAGAGACGGGGATATTCTGCTAGGAGGTGGTAATGATCGATTGTTTGGCATTCTCTGTGACAAGCTTGGAAAGCCGGAATGGAAGTCAGACAAGAGATTTTTCACGAATAACTCGAGAGTTAAGAATCGAGTGACTCTTGAAGTCCTGATTGAGGAAGTAACGCGGAAGAGAACAACGGCTGAATGGCTGGAGCTCCTTGACGAGAGCGGTATGCCTTATGCTGCAGTGAATGACATTCAAGGAACATTGAATCACCCCCATGGTAGGTCATAACCATCATGGATATATCTGAGATCGCCAGTGACTGACGTCCGTAGTGTTGGCCCGTGATATGGTGAAAGAAGTCGAGCACCCAACCTGCGGTCCTATGAAGCTCGTTAACACGCCTGTCAAGTACTCGTACTCAGAACCCAGCATAAGAATGCCGCCACCACTGCTAGGACAGCATACTGATGAGGTTCTTGGAGATATCTTGGGTATGAGTGAGACACATATTGCTAAATTGAAGGCCGAAGGGGTTGTAGCTTGATTGTAAATAGATCTACTCGTAGATAAGGAACAGAAGTGAGGTATATGTGGTGCTAGCACCCGAAATTGATGATTTTGGCGCCGACTAACAGGACCGCGAAGCTAAGGGCTTTTCCGCATTACCGCGCTGTAGGGCTATTTACCAAGCCAACCATCAGGGCCATCTACAGGGCACAAGCAGATGCACCTTCCCACTGCCTAAACCATATCGATGGCAGCACCTCTTCCAATGGGTTCCACCACGGATGAATCCGATTGGAACAGGCCTTCTTACCCAAAACTAAAACCTGCTAACCCACACCTCCACAGCCTCGAGCAACCCAAAAAGGAGATCCGATTCTCCCCACAGCGTAACCTGACTCCCCAACATCCTCCCAAAAACAGCATTAAGCCCCGCTCCGTTGCCCAAAGCCAGGCCCTTCAGTTTGGCATACCGGTAGCAGCTGCTCCGCCATTCCTGCCTACCACGCCCAATGTGACTTTTACACCTGTACCTAATTTTTCAGCTCCAGCCGTTAATCTACCTCCCCCGATTGTAAACGAGGCTCCTGTGGAAGCGGGTCTCGGCTGGGAAGCAGCTCGAGAGTCTGTGCTCAACCAGATGGTCACGGCGCAAGATATAAGCACTCCTGCTACTGTACCCCAAATCAAAAGAGCAAAGACCGGAGGGCGGAGAGGTAGAGGTGACAGACATGGAGGCGGCAGGCCACCAAAGGTCAAGCTGGAAACAGCTGTGACTACACTCACAGGCCCTGGTGATGGGCCTACGCCAAGTAGCACTGCGAGAGGCAGAGGGAGAGGGAAGGGAATAAATATTGGGAGAGGACGAGGTTTCGGTGGGGGGAGACCTAGGGGTAGCAGAGCTGGAACATCAATGGGCCGGGGCCTTCACAGGGGAATCAAGAGGAAGAGAGAGGAGGTCGAAGAAGGAGACAAGGATGATACGGATGCGAGCGAGACGTATATGCCTTTACCGACGCAATCAAGGTCGGGACGGAAGATTTCCAAAGTTGCTACTTTTACTCCGGTGCCTCGGACTGTTATTGACCTAGGTACGGATACCGAGGTGACGCCCACGGTTAAACCAAAGTCAATGGAGAAGGTGGGGAGTGCGAAGAAAGAGAAAGGGAAAAGAAGGTATAGGAAGCCTGGCGAGGCAAGCGTGTGTAAGAATTGCGGGAGGGGCCACAGTCCGGCGAGTAATGTGATTGTGTTTTGTGACGGGTGTAATACGCCTTGGCACCAATACTGTCATGACCCACCAATACCCTGGGATGTGGTGCGGATTGAGGAACAGGAATGGTATTGTGCAGACTGCGAGGTACTGAGGGAGGAGAGGGTGCACTTGGAGGGAATAGCTAGTGCGCAGGGGATGAGTCTTGTGGAGGTGTGTCGCTTTGCAAACTAACATTTAAAGGAACAATGACGCCTAACTCTCTCGAACCAACAGAAACGTCGTTACTTCCAAAGCCTCCCGGCCGCCCACCTCATCTCCCTCCTCCTCCACGCCAGCACATTGTACCCCACTCTTCCCATATTCGACCCCCAAAAAACATCCACCGCATCCATACTTCTACCCCCACAGCCAAACACGTTAACTGCACCATTACACCCGGACTTCCCCTCACGAACAACAAACCCCCCCGTCACAGCTGAAGAAGACGAAACCTACTACGAACTCCCCTCCGACTATGACCCTTTACCATACCCCAAACCAGGCAACGGCATCCGTTTACCGCCGGAAGACGAGGATTTGGCACTGCTGGTGGATGAGGATGTAGGAGTCTATAGTCATATGTGGAGAGGGCAAGGGAGGGATGTTTGGGGGATGGCTGCTCTGGAGAGGATGGAGGGAGTGGGGATGGGGAGGATGGGGGTGGTTGTGTAAGATTATGCGTATGGTTTTAGGAGCTATGGGATGAAGGTGTTTGCTTTGGGGTGGGCGGGTTGCTAGAGATCTACCTTGTACAGTAGAAAGGGTACCTATGGCACTCTGTAGCTATATTTTCATGCAAACTACATCTGAAATATGCGGTACGATTATTTCTGCTCGTGACCAGGTTTAAACTCGTTAAATGCGTTGCTACAAACGTGAACGTGGGGTGATCGTGTCTACTCGAATACGAATGGTTTCGGTTCATTAATGGGGATCAGGACAGTTCGTTCGAGCAAGAGAAAGAACGGAAAGGAAAGGAGAGATTTTGAATGTTTTTGTCGTTGCCGATGATCCCGTACTAAAAAGATCCTCAATGCCGATTTCGAGGTTTTGAAAGTAATCCGAGGAGACAGTAGACAGTAGACGGCACAATACCCGTTGTGTTTTTCCCTCCAGTGTCTGAAGGCTGAAGGGACAACGTGAACCTGTGGAGAGTATTTGTACAACAAAGCCAACCTCTATCATACTCGATAGAAGGATTGTTAAAGATGCTATATTAGCGCCGGGGTCGAATCTACTGATACTACCATCCGCACGATTGAAGCAAACCATCCAATCTCAGCAAAATAGCGCCATAACACCAGATCCCCATAATTGCCGGTGATATGCACCCCATCACTCTCCACCCTCTTCGCCTCCCTCACCATCACCATCACCCTCACCCTCCTCCTCCCCCTCCTCCCCATCCTCCCCCTCCTCTTCCTTTCCTTCTCTCTCACCCTCTCGCTCACTATCCTCAATCTCCTCCGCCCTCGCCGCCGAGCCGACCAGGCCCGGAAAAAGGGGCTTGGGCGCTTCGAGCACTTCTTCAATCTCACTTAGCTCGCTCTCGTCATCCGCGCTGTCGTGGAGGCTACCTGGGACGCTGCTGGCGACATCGCGGCCCGCCAGGTCTTCTTTGACGGCTAGGGTCGCGAGGCTGCGGGGGAGGTCTTGTTCGGGTTGTTGGGCGGAGGGTTGGGAGATTGATGGGGTTTTGGTGGTGGGAGGAGGAGCAGAGGTTTTGAGGAGGAGTGCTTCGGCTCTTTTGAGGATTTCCCGTTTGCTGACGCCTTTTGTTCTTTGTTTTGGGGCGGGATCGCCGGGGCGGTTGTCTGGCGAGGGGGTGTCGATGGAAGGGCCGTCGGTATTCATGAGTAGGTGATTTACACGCATGCGCGCCTTACTTTCTTCGTCGTTAGATTTAGCGATGAGGTCAGGGACAGTGCTATGGTAGAGGTGGGCGTAGGTGTCACTGATTAGGTCTTCAATGGGTGCAGGTTTGATGAGGGTGCCATTGAGGCGTTTGAGTTCTACTATTTCTCTGAGGAGGCCAAGGGTTGGAGAGGTTGTGGATGATGAGTGAGCCCAGGATTCGAGGCGGTCGGCGTTGAGGGCGAAGTGATCGTGAGGGAGAAGTTTGAAAATGGTTTCGTGGTATTCTTCGGGGACGGAGCTAGCGCGACGAAGGAGCTGGTGGGAACTGTTAGCATTTGGTCCGGAAAGGTTAGGAGAGCGGAATTGGAGTACCTCTAGGTATGTCTTACAAACTTCTGACCATATCTGGGCGTGATGGAAGAAATCGCCCGACCTCTTTCGTATACGCTTCGCCAGCACTTCCAAACTAGCTCTATCGTTCAATTGAAAGGAGAGTCGGACAAAGAAGCTGACGTATCGACTGGTGTAAACGAAGTGCCTTCCTGGGCGCTCGTTCTCAGGCTTCCAAACCTGGATGCCCATGGTCTTGGTAAAAATCTGCTGCGTGAGCTCGTGCTTTGCACCTAATGCTGACTGGAGTTCGTCCGGCGAGTCGTCGTAGAGAATATGGGCAGCCTACTATGTCAACTTGCCGTGATCATTTTGCTACAATTTAAGACATAACCTACCCTTGCAACCATCCGGTGATGCCAATTGGCTTTATCTGCAGATCTCAGTGTTTTCAGCACCTGTATCATGTAACCTTCCCAGTCCTCTAGGTCTTGAACAGCTGGAACCTTGCGAGCGTAGGTTGTGGCTGCCAAATATCGGCAGCCATCGTCTGGCTGTAAGTTCGAGTCAGCACTGTCTCCAAGAGCGATTGTGGATCATACCTGAAGCCGCCTTGTCTGTACCAGCTTATGCACTATCGAAACGAGCTTATAGTGTGGCTCGAGTGTAGGGTCTTTCTCTGGATGTCTGCTATCCCGTCGCTCTGGTAGGACGTCAATCGCTTTTTTGAAAGAATCAAGTGGTAAATGGTAGCTGATGCGCTGTGCATTGCCGCGGATGTGATCATCGCAATCATGCATCTTCCACAAACATTTACCCTGCAGGTACCACAGCCTAGATCTTATTAGCAGGAAATGGAAGGGCATGCCAGTGTCTGAAAAGCCCAACTTACACCCAGTCTTGTGGCTTGTGAACAAGAGCTCGTCGAAACAATTCAGACGCAAACTTCCAAGCAGGGTAGAGCCGCAGGTCCCGAAAAGGACGATTCTTGTACATGCCCATTTTCGATCCGTTGAAATGCTTAGCAAAATTCTCTAGGCTGAAAGCACCCATGGAAAACGGTTCTCTCGAGGACGAGTAGATTCGTGTGCCGAAATCCGCATAGAGCTCTGAGATCTTGCTTATAGTCTCAAAAGATGCATCTGCAGACCGCTTCGCGACTGCGATCGCCATTGCATAGCAATGTATTGCATTTCGTTGAAGCATGTTCAGATCTTCAATGTGGTTATTGAGTTTTTCTGCGTTCCAAGTAGTATCCTCTTCGATCTTAGCGTCATAAACTTGACCGAGCCTGTACCAGGTTTCCCATTTCTCCATGCTGAACTCGAGATCCTGCCGGAAGAAAGCACTTGCATTGTCTAGATCGTCGACCGGACCTTGGCTAGTACGTTTCTGTGAGCGGTATTTTGCCAGTGCAATATGACCCTGTAAGAAGTACCACCCTTTCTCTGCAATAATCGAATCCTCATTATTGACTAAAGTACCAGAAAGATCTCCGATACCCCGTAAGGCACGATAGAGAAACACAGGATTGACAGGCGATCTCAGGTACTTATTGAAGATATGTCTATTGAATTTCATAAGTACCGTTTCCCTTCGACCTTTCAGGGCGTTGTGCATCTTTTCGATAGTGAATTTCAGCTCACTCTTCAACAGGTCTTTAACATTCATTCTGTTTGCTTGTACCATGACAACATCCATGATCTCAATGACAGTCTGACGGCCAAACGGCTCCGGAGGACATCCATGGTCTTGAGATCCCATGTAGGTCGGGCAAACCTTCAAACCGTACAAGTCGAACAGCACCTGGCCTACGTCTGTTTCCCAACCGGCCTGGGGTTGTAGTCGCAAAAGTTCGGCTTTCTTTAATCTTAGGAAGATCTTGTTTGATTCTTTGCAGTAATATCGTAGACCAAAAGCGTGGTGTACTATCTTAAGGTAATCCGCCAGGTCGTCATTGGGCGTTTCGAACAGCTTTGGGGCTTGTGCTACTGCTTCCTTCAGTAGCACGTATTGCAGGGTCCAGGTTCGAACGAGCATGTTACGAAACCTCTGCTTCGACAAGCCGTAAGCGGTCACAGCAGGAGCGTTGACCTGAGCTGGCGGCAACGTTTGGGAAATACGGACCGAGTCCTCCCACAAGGCGAAGACGTGAAGAATCCTCTGGATCGTAGCTAGCGCTTCTACAGACCCTTGAAGGTGGTCCTCGTCCACACAATCAAACGCTACCGAGTCGTTCAGAGCAAACGTCAGCACTCTCACTATCAGATCATCCAGGATCCGTAGCCAACGGGGAAGACTAACTCTGCGGGTTTCCGCAGTACTATCCGCATATGCGGCAGAGAGCAAGTAGTCCGTGATCAACTCAATGCATCGAAGATCACAAGAAACCGTCCGCGGTGTATATTGAATTGCTTCATACGCCCGACCCAGCTTTCGCCAAAGAAATAACTTCAGATTAACGCTTGCTTTGTCAAGAAATTGCAGCATCTGATCCAATTTTTCCTCAGATGTATTCTTAGGAGATGGACTATAGTCTCGATTACTTGGGGTAGTATCTCGGTTGCTCAGACCGCTTTCTGTGCTGTTTTCGGATGACATCAAACGAACACGCAGCTTCGCTTTTTGTTGCTTGAGAGACCTTTCCAGCATTGGCTCCAAGCTCTCTATAACTGCCAGAGGGTCATTTTTGCCCGGGCTGAAGATATTTAGAAAGAAATCCATTGTTGTCAGCCAAGAAATCTCTTTCTCCACAGCCTCAACTGATATTTCTGGTATTATCGCATTGTTAGGCAGTTCAATGACTGGAGAGTCGAGACCTTCAAGAACTCGTCTGAGATCTTGAAAACATAACAGGACATGATCACGAGAAGACGGATCAACCAGATTTGTGTATACGACAGAAGACCACATGAATCGAATTGAAAGAAGATCTGGGAGCGTGGTACAAGGATCTGACATTGGCCTCTTACTGTAAGCAAAGCTAGCTAGTTCAGCCCATCTGCAAAGACGGTCTAGCTGCAATGTTCGCGTGGCAAGGTCAACTTCGCTGCTAGGGTTTGTGATACGTCCGTATATGTCCAGGTGAAGTTCAAAAATACTCTGTATGACACTGATCACAGTACTATCAACTATTTCGATACTTGAAGTCGAAGTCCCGTTCTCTGAGCTCAAGAGGTGCTCCTCTATGTCCTGGACCCGGTTAAACAAAGCCGTATAAATGAATTCATCTTGTTTCACCAGAATCTGCACAACAGTCTCCTTGAGCGTGTCGGGCCATAAAAAGGTTGTATAAGCTGAGCCACTATTGTCAGATCCTCCATCACGCTTGTGATTCTCAGGCTTTGCACTCAAGAGCTTCTCGATCCACATGAGAGAAACCTGATCGAGGTGAGTCCAAGTGCTGTTCACGTTATTCGAGAACTCCTCTAATTCATTGTCACTTGACAACAATGGCTTGTGCGATGGATGCTGGAGACCTCGTTTAGAGTGCTCAAGGAAAACAGTGAGACTGGAGTCTCTTTCGCCATCAGCGCCTCCTATTGACTCATCGAGGGAAGCTCTCTGCAGGAAGAGGTTGCTTGCAGTCATATCCCACGAGCAGATAAGACCCCTCAAATCTTGAGCCACGACATCACTCGATCTATCTGAGGAACTGAGGTGATACGATACGTCATTTGAGCGCGCCCTTGAAATGGTTCTTTTGAGTTCAGCCAAAGAACCAAGGGATTGAGCATTAAGTTTTAAGAGGAAGGCCCCTGCACGCTCAAACATCCAGTGATCAGCTTGTGTGTAGTTGCGAAGCTGCTCTTCGTAATATTGGGTCAAATCCTCTTGTGGCAATTCCTGATTACTTGGCTCCGCGATTGATACCCTAGCTTTTATCCGTTTGCTTCTGGAACGTCCAACATCAACAGGCTCTTGCATTCCAGCGACTTCAGAAGATCTCTTGCGTGTTGGAAGAGAAATTGTATTGCCGCTGCTGGAAGTCTTGTTTTGCTTACCGGTTTGGTCATCTTTGTTTTCGTTATCCAGAATGATGTCGTATACGCCGTCAAGGCCTTTTCGCTCATGGGTGCTGGAGCTTGAAGGACCCTGTCCAAGAGCGTGCCCTTCATGGGCCATGGATAAGCTTGGTGTTGTGCCAGTCAGGACCTTGTTGAAACCCTGATTCTCTGGCGACAACAGCTCCTCGTTAGTATATTCTAGAATAGCGCTACCCTGGGAAATTTTCAATTCTTCATCATTTCGCATCCGGGTCGTCTTTGAGTATCCCATAGACCGACTACTAATGAGGACGCTTACGTCCGTTCGGGGTCTGATCGTCATACGCTCAGCATCTGTTGAAAGCTTGGCCGGAAGTACTACGTTATAATTCGCGCCAGGCTCTGGATCTACTACACCTTGTGCTATCTTGCCCAACTCCGACAGAATGGCCTTTCCACAGCTGGCCCAAGTTGGTAATGGTACTGATATCTCCCAGTTGATCGTAACTGAATTAAGCACTGTGTATCCAAGGGTTTTTGTAGATGGATTAAGTAATGACACCGGAAGATAAGGGCAAGGATCCAAGAACCTTTTCAACAACTTGCTGATATTGGGTTGTTTGTCCGAGTGAACCGATGTCTGATCATCCGAGACATGGTCCTGTAAATTTTGAACCAGGATCTTTAGTTGCTCCATGGCAAAGCTCTCTTCCAATCCCAATGGCTCTCTCCACTCATATGGACTTCCTCCATCGTCATCGAGCACAGCCTCCAAGCAAAATCTTTCAATTCGCCTACTGCCCAAAAAGCCGCTTAGCTTAGACACTTGCCGCCATAGTTCTAAATCCGTATCGTCTCTATCAAGGGCTTCAGTGAAAAAGCCAAGGCTAGACGATATGACCTTCGAGATAGCCTCTACATCTTCAGGGCTCTGAAGCTCACCTGAGCCATGTATCTGCTGAGATCGAAATATTTGGTATCTCAATCGGTCCAAAATAAATTGGCCATGGTTTTTGTATGAGAGATACAAGATTTGAGGCAGCGTACTAGGAGCTCCATCCACACCTGCCGTGGGTGCTACAGATTCGCTTGGTGAAGGATGGTCGGAGCCGGTCTCAAGGACGTCAGAAGCGCCATAGACTTGAAAACGGCGAGACTCTGATAAAGATTCCAAATAGGTAAAGATCTCGGATTGAAATAAAGTCTGGTAGGCAATCTCCGCTTCATCGTAGAAGTCAGGTCCTTGAGAGTGTAGTTTCAGCGCATTTTGATAAAGCTTCAAGGCTTCTTCAATCTGTTTGACGATTAGGTTTCAAGTAACTCATCTCCAGGGATAGACCTAGACCGAAATACTTGAATCTCTTTGCTATCATCAACCTCATTATCGCTATCCTCCTCAGGCTCAATATTAAGCGCAAGGAAACTGGTCTAGAGTGATATTAGAGAATTGTGAACAGTAAGGAATACTTTGAACGGATGTAGACCTACCATGCTCGCCTATATGTGGGGAGAAGTGGATCTTGAAAAGACCATGAACATTTGATTCAGAGGCATGAACCTGGTCTTATATGTGGTATTGATTGTGTTGACCAACCTTTCAGTCGGATTCAATTTGAAAGCAGTCTCGGGTTACAACGCTCGGCAACAGAGATCCTGGGAAGTGTTCACCAATTCCCCAAACAGGAAGATGTTAGATAAGGGAAGACGGCGTCTTTACAGTAGTCGCCCGCCAACTTTAATTTAACGCCAAAATTTCAGCCCTGCGGCTTTCTCCAAATTCGCGTGTTCTAGATTAGACTATGTGAATCTAAGGTCCCACCAGCAATCATCGCAAGTATCGTTGTCAAAGTTGGCAGCCTTGGTCAGCAGTTGTGAACACCATTCGGCTTTAGCGGAGAGATAGATTCCGGAGCTTTTGGGACGAGCCGCTGGAAGGGCGTTGCTTGACAGTGCAATGGTTGCGCCAGCTATTCCTGAGTAAGTGAGTGATCTTTTCTCATATAGTTCTTTCAAGCCCGGCCGGGGAACTGTGCAAGCAGCCAAGCTAGATTTGCAGGTCTCGTTTACCCCAACCGTCCGTTACACCAGAAACAATCTGCGTAGTACGCCAAAAGGGCATTCCAACCATAAGGTCAATTGACATCGATTGGTGCATTGCAACAAAACCTATTACAGCGCTTTGCAGGAGATCTTGTACCTGTTGCAAGTCTACTAGCAAATTTGCAGTATAGATCATGATCACAGCGAAGCGATGAGGCTGATCGTGCTCACCATAGGATTGTCGAAGAGGAAATAGAATCGGCCATCGAAAGTCGCAATGATGCTTTACAATCTCTACGCGAATTAGGGCCCCCTGATCTTGTGCATCTAATAAAGCAATCGGTCAAGTCTGGTGGCCGACAGGTATGCCTCAAGGGGCGCAACATGGTGCAATAGATAATGCTGATACAGCCGATTAGATTGGCGTTTATCATCATGTTACCGGCGTAGACGCATCTTCCTCCGCGAGTTTGGCTGCGTACGTAAACACCCTTATATACACGCCTAACGATAAATCGCATAAAATCGTCTCTGGATTATATTGGTACGTGCTGGGTCTCGCGTTAGTGGTCATCAGGGTTGATGTTCAGTAGCTGCTACAATGCGTTCTCGCGGCTGGATATGCGTGTCGATGTCAAAATTCCCGGAGGAGTGGAGAGTTACTGTATTGATGAACGAGGAGACAAACGAGTGGCATCTGAGAGTCTTTGGCTGGAAACATTTCTTTGCGGCGTATTAAGGGCATACGCATATGCGGATGACGGAACTGGAAGCAGCATCAAGAAGATCATAGGGGTTCGCAGGTTTGATCCTGTCACAAGCACGGAAGTGGAGCACAAATTCCTCGACGCTGCTGAGCGACTCTTTTTTAAAGGTCTGGGAATCTAGGTTCTGTACATATTTGATGACTAACGCTTGCATAGGGTGGCAACTGGGCTCAGAACCCGAGATCCAGGTACCGAATCTGGTCTCTAATCACCTTACGACCGGACTTCTCGATTACATACATACCACTGGTCGATACGCATCTGGAATAAATCTTTTCGAAAAGCTCCGCACTCGAGACACTGAAATTTCTTCGCTACTCGCTCGCGTACTAATAGCTGCTGATGAAGAGGTACAGGCTGTCAAACTACTTCGGGACGCCATTGAAGAATTACCGATGGATTACTCCCTCCTGGACTGTCAGGCGACTTTTTGCCAAAGTAAAGGCCGCTTGGACTGGGCCTTGGAATGCGCAAAGCGTAGCGTGACTGCCGCGCCTAGCGAGTTCGGTACCTGGGCAAAGCTTGCCGAGATTTATGTGGGTCTCGAGCAATGGGATCTTGCTTTGCTGACATTGAACTCCTGCCCGATGTTTACATATCAAGACAAGGACTCGCCTAGGATGCCGGAGCCAGCTCGTGTGCTTCTTCCTGTTCTGCCGGAGAGTATGCTAGATGAGATAAACGAACCTTCAGAGACTTACGATGGGGAGTTGGTTCATCCTTCGTTACGGAAGCTGCATGCGGCGAGTTACAGAGGCACGTTTCTCAAGGCTTACAGTTTGCTCACGGAGATTACTTCAAAGATCGGTTGGGATCAATTACTCAGAATAAGAAGTCAAGTTTTCGTTATGGAAGAAGAGTATAGGAGTGAGAAGCAAACGGGTACCAGCCAGCAAACTGCAGCGAGCCACAACGCAAGCACGACAGCGTTACGAGGTACCCCTAGCCCTGGTGTAAACGGCAAAGCCCTAAATTCAAACACAAACGGTGACCCAGCAGAAGAAACTCAGAACGAGCCGTCATCCCCATCAGCAACCTTAATCGCCGAAGAAGATACCAACGGGGACACCAGCACCCCCATAAAACCATCAGTCGACGACTCAATCGAGAAACCCGAACACACTGTAACATCCGAAGTCGTCAAATCCGGCAGCGAAGACGTAAGCTCTCCTTCCCAACGTCCATCTCCACCCCCAAAGCTTACATCCCTCCTTCCCACCAGCCCAATCCCTCCCACACCCGCTACACCCACATCCACAACAAACGCCTCTGCGAGCGCTGGCTCGACAACCTCTTCATGGTCCTCTACGAAGACCTGCGCATCTACACCATCTGGCGCACCGACATGGCCCGCTCCAAGCAAGACCCGTCCTCCGAAGGCGCCTCCTCGTACAACAAAAGCGCCGAGGAGTGGGAGATCCTGGGCGAGCTAGCGGAGCGCTTGCATCATTTCCCTGAGGCGGTGGAGGCGTATCAGAGCTGTTTGCGAGTCAGGTTTAGTCCCAAGGCGATGGTCGGGGTATTGAGGATGTGGGAGAGCAAGGGCATGTATTCCGAGGGGTTGCAGGCGATGATTCGGTTGATCGCGTGGCAGTATCGGTGGTATTCTGAGGTTCGTCCCTTTATCCCCCTTTCCCCCTTTATAAAAACATAAGCGTGCATGGCTGATTTTTGCTCCATTTAAATGGGAATCAGTTCTCACCATCCCTCCTGCGCACTGTCCGGAAACTGATTGAGAACGAGGGCGCAGTCAAGGTCAGGAGTATCGTGCAGGCGACTAGTTTGCCCCAGCCGGTGCTGGATCTGACGCATAGGTATGTGGAACTTTGCGCTACGTTCAGAAGTAGTGGCAGTGATGGGTGAGTGTATGTCGGGGGGGATGTGTCAAGGAATGAATAGGGGCCGGGGGGGCGGGCGGGGGAGGTGAGGTGGAAGAGGCAGGGCACGGGGAAGGGGTGAGGGAGGATGGCGTGGGGCTGCTTAAGCTAGATATGATAATACCTTACCGAGCGAGGAAAACGAATCGTAATCACCGTCAGCAATAATGTATCCGAAATAGCGACACAGCACCACTCTATTCCACTGCCACATCCAGGCTTATGAACCGTCTTGCACCCACACAAGAACCACACTTCCATCGACTTTACCCAACCCCCCCAACTTCCACAGCCACACTTCCACCCACATTTCCGATCCCTTAACTTCCACCGCCGAATTTTCATCATCATCAACAGAAAAATGCTCTCTACTCATATTCCTCCCCCTCATACTCATCCTCCAGCTCCCCCTCCTCTTGCAGCTCCTGCACGATATCCTCGAGCGTCTCCTCCTCATTTTCATCCTCGTAGTAATCATCCGGGTTCTCTGCTTCGTCTGCCACACCACCTTCTGCTGCCGCTGCCGCGCCCTCGCCCTCCGCCTCCGCCGCATCTCCCTCCGCTATGGTCGCAGGCTCTGCACTAGGCGAGCTGAGAGCGGGTTTACCCGCACTCCCAGGAGTCCCAGCAAGACTCGCGCTCCCGCTCCGACTAGGCACGTACAGGTCATCAATCACCTTGTAATTAATCTTCTTCGAATAGCCCCTCCGCTTCATCATCATCGACGTCGCTTCCGCCGGCGTTCTCGGGCCCACACTCCCTTCTCCCTCGCCTTCGCCGCCTTCGCCGCCTTCACCATTAATGCCATAGTTGCGCATATCACCCATACGGCCTCGACGTCGCTTGCGCCGGACGATCTGGCGCGCGGTGCCGTTTTGCTCTGCGAGTTGTTGTTTTAGAAGTTTAGCGGACTGAGCGCGTAGGTAGTCGCGGTTTTCGTGGACCCAGATGCGTTCTTTGATGGTTATTTCGGCGGGGGAGAGGAGGCAGTTTGTTACTTCGGGGTCGGAGGCGAATTCCGCGTCTGGGATGATTTCGGAGTCGGGGATGGTGCCGAGGACGGATTCGGTGGTGGTGGTTGAGGGTTGGGTGGCGGTCGGGGTCGGGGTTGTTTGTGTCGGTCTTGTAGAGGATGGCTCCCGCGGAGGAGGCTCGAGGAGGGTTGGCTCCTGTGGGGTGGGCGTCATTTCTTTTGAAGTGGAGCTCTGTTGGGTGGTAGGAGGAGATGGGGGTGGTGCGGCGCTATCAAGAGCTGTATGGAGTGCAGAAGCACAAGCGATGTTGGAAGGATCGTCCACAAATTGGGTGATCTCTGATTCGATGGCTGCTTCGTGCTCGAGCTCACTACGTGAAGGTGGAGCTGGCTTTGCAGTTTTACCTGATGGTCGACCACGCTTGCGTTTCGGCTCGGGGTTGTCGTTTGTTGTTGATGGAGATGGAGATGGAGATGGAGATGGAGATGTAGAAGCGCGATCAAAGGACGGTTGCAGCTCGGATAAACGTTGCGCAGATTTTTCGAGTAGAGCCGGATCTATAGGGACCGGCGGCGGCGGCATACTCTGAGCGTCATTCTGTGCTTGTGACTGGGTGTTGGCTGGGGTTACCAACTGCCCGCTCATGTTTGGTGGTACAGCTGAGGCTGCGCGCTCGGAATCGTGATCGGATGGCTCCTCGTCGTCAAGCTCAGTAGCTTTACGCTTGCGGCTATGTCTTTTCTTGCCTTTTTTCTGCTCATAGAATGCTGGGGGATCGCAAGCGTGTTCCAGATCGATTGTTCTAAATTCTTCAACTGTCAAGCCACTGCTTTCGGTGACCTTGAACTCGTCGAGCCGCTTTAAGATCGTAGCCTCCGCTACCTTAACCACGTAAGACATCTCTCGTGCCGTACGGCGAAAATTGTTCATTCGAGCAGCCAAGATGAGAGCACCGCCGCAGATACCAGCAGGTCTACGCCCGGTCGTCATCCAGTCTCGACTCATACGTTGGACGATACGGACCGCCTCGGTCTGGACTCGCATTTGGCTGTCGCCAAATTCCAATTCTTTCGAAAAACGCTCAATAAGTTCCTCGGGATTTATGAGCTGAACATGTTGAGTATGCTGGTAAAAATCGAGTGCTTTCAGCAACGCGGTGTAAATCTGGCCGAGTTTGAAGACATTGAGCTTCCCAACGCATCAGGGTTATGGATCAAAATCTTGCAAGACAGTGGCAGAACTCACCGTCAAGACATCAGAGAAATCAATGAGCATGTGTTTGGTGCCTCCTGGTTGTAATCGACAGGCAATGTACAAACAGACGGCAGCCACCGCTTTGGTGCGGCGACCTTGAATGAAGTTAATTCCCGCAGCGAGCTTGAACAATCCCACTCCCCTATCCTGGACAGCTGGGATATTCAATGCCGCGCACAATTGACTAATGTAGCGTCTTCCTATGGTCGATATGTCAGCAAATTCCATGCCAGGTATCGCATGAGGTATGTACCATTCGCTTCGGTAATCTCCCTACTGTCCATACCTCCGGACATCTTGAGTCTCTGACCTGGAGGAGCTCTAGCATAGCTTTGGTCGGCAGCCACATGGCTGCCTTGAAGCGTCGCTCCACCAGTAGGGTTTTCGCCAAAGGTAACTTCGGAGACTATACGAGACTCTTGCACGACGCTACCACACGAGACGCAGACCAACACCAGGTCTTCTTCGACCACATTTGGGTTGGTGCATTGCGAATTTGTACATGTTATCGGTACATTCTTGCGCTGAGCACTCTTCGCTTGAGGAGGTGGACGCGGTTGCGGGTTTTTGAAACTGTCTAATCTGGGCATCCTCTGGCCCTGTCGTTTTGGGGCGACTTTTGAATTGGTTGACATGATGTCTTGATAGTAAATATATGTTTCGAGCCAAGAATAAGATCAGAACCCTAATAGCTGGTGCTTCAACGAGATACTCGTAGGTACGCGTAGTTAAGAGTCTCGGCCAGCAAGACTGGTAGCTATGGCATCCTCGATCTCCTCGATATCCTCAAGCCCTAACTCTGACAAGGATACTCGCCTATTACTCCAATAGCTCAAGCACATCTGTAGGCAGTCTGAAAAAGCGTGTTGTGGTGAGCCACGGGGCATGCTCTTGCCTACACAATTATTTATTACAAAATTACGGTGTATTCAATAACCGCCAAGACCAACGCGGATCTCGTTAGAATAGTCGAGCCATGAGTTCGACTCCTGCTCTCCGTTTCGGCGAAAGAGACATTTTGTCCTAGGCCAATGATCTTGCTACAATACACTACATAACGAACTGATTCGCATTCTTGAATGCCATCAAGGTTGCAATAAGCTAAATCAGGGCAGATGAGTGTTAGAATAGCTTCCAGTCTCGAATTTGACTCGACGTAGTAGGAATTTGTTGTACTCTCTAATACTCTCATCATCAACTCCCTTGAAGAGACTTAATACGTACAAAATCAATAATCGATAGAAAGTAAAACAAGAAGAGAACGGCGTAGATTCCTTTCCGAACAATCCCACCATATCTGAGCATTCGCGCCCAAAAGAGGGAAGTTTCGTTCAACATGGAGTGATTTACAGGAAGAGGTCACGTGATTGCGCGACTAGCCTGTCGTCCTACCCCCGGTGCCCTTCAATTACCTTACTTATGCATCTCGACATATATGTTGCCTAAAGCTCCTTCTAGTCCGTTTACTTCTGGATCTCTCATTGATGTCCACTACGTAATGGAAGACGAGCGTCATCATGCCAGAAGAATGCGCCAATCCAATGCTGCTTGGGTGGATAAAAGAATGGTATGATGTGGCTAGAGAGAGGAGCTCCAAGGGCGCGACCGTGTGGGTTACTGCATTATAATGAGGCGAGGATGGGCGCTAAGGGCACTGCAGATACAAGAGGGCATTGGAGTCTCTACAAGCATGTCCGTTACCTCTTGGCCATCCCTCCGAAGCTCAGCAATTGCACGGCTTCGGGCCCAAGCTATGCGACCGTTTGACAGAAAGGCTCAAAGCGCATTGTGAGCAGAATGGCTTGCCAATGCCAAAGCCAAACCGGAAATGTAATCGCTTTCTTCTCAACTTGATCCTTCAGCTAGCTAATGCGACGTAGCTCGCAAGCGTCTAAGCGGAGAGGATTCGCTGGATCTTACACCTGCAAAGAAACCTCGAAAGGCCAAACCCAAACCATATGTGCCAGCCTTCCGCTCTGGACCTTATGCATTGATCATGGCGCTATCTTCAATAGCTGCCAACGCATGCTATACGAAAGCCCAACTCATGCATACAGCTCAGGAGTACTGCGAATCATCTTTCACCACTGCCCGTGATTCCTCTGGATACTATACAGCATGGAACTCAATGAAGACATTGGTCGATAAAGATCTGGTGGATGAGAGAGGAAGACCTACGCGAACGTATGCCTTGACTGACGAGGGTTGGGAGGTTGCGAAGAGGATGAAGATAGCAGCACAAGAGAGTGATGCAGATGTGAACCAGAGCAAACAGCCAAGTACCGCTGTCAATGAAAGAGCTTTGAGTAATGTGGTAGATCTAGGGGGAAATCTCCACGACCACGAGGATCCTGAAAACTCTATGAGCCATCCGCGAGCAGTTGAACCGGCCAAACAAAGCATGCCAAGAGAGACTGCCATTGGCGGTCAGCGGCTAGGAGGAGCAGCCGCCGGCAAATTTGGCACCTTCGCATCCTCTCAAGAACGGACTGAAGCTCCTAGGAGCGAGTTCCGTGAGCTGCTATCTAGCCCAGCGCCAGATTATGAACTGGACAACGATCCAGAGCTTGCAAGAGCAATCCGTGCTTCGCTTCAAGACAACATACCTCGTTTGCCAAGACCCTGTGTCCGGCCCTTCGAGAGACCATCTGAAGTACCAGAGGACGAGCCGCGTCCTCTGGAACAACATTACGTTGCTCCCGCTTTCGAACCTATCCGCTTGCAGCCTGGAACGTTCACTGTGCAACTAGTCGTCGACACCCGTGAGGTGTTTTCTAAAGAGAATCGCGACTATCTAGAGAATGAGCTTGTCAAGAAAGGAGTGAAACCTCTTCTGCGCTCCCTCGAGCTTGGAGACTTTTTCTGGGTCGCCAAGTGTAAGGATCCGAATCTACTTGCTCGCTATGGCGAAGAAGGCGATGAAGTCGCGCTGGACTGGATTGTCGAGCGAAAAACGCTCGAAGATTTGATCGGCAGCGTGAAAGACGGGCGTTTCCATGAACAGAAGTTTCGGCTTCGCAAATCGGGCGTGAAAAACGTAATATACCTGGTCGAAGACAAGACTCTAAGCCAAGAACATGCAACGAAATACCATGAGATGATGGAATCGGCCATAGCATCAACACAGGTTGTTGATGGATACTTCGTAAAGCGCTCTTCAAAGATTGATGACACGATCCGCTACCTCGCACGCATGACCACTATGTTGAAGAACTTGTACGAGGTACTCTTCCCCTCCTCCTCTTCTCTAACTCCACTAACCCCTCCATAGCCCAGCCCCCTCCACCTAATCCCCAGCGCCCACATCCACCCCCGAACCTACCTCCCCCTTCTCACCCACCTCCGCACCACCCATCCTACCAACCCCCACACCATCACCTACGCCTCCTTCGCCTCCCTCGCCTCCAAATCCGACGGCCTCACCCTCCGCGACATCTTTCTCAAAATGCTCATGTGCACGCGTCTCATCACCGGTGACAAGGCGCTGGAGATCCAGAAGCACTGGAGCACGCCGAAGGCGTTTTTCGAGGCGTTGGAGAAGTGTGAAGGCAGGAAGGAGAGGGATGCGTTGCTGGACAAGGCGCTGGGGAAGGGGGTGGGGAGGAAGGCGATGGGGAAGAAGAATTTTGAGAATTTGGTGGAGGTGTGGGGTGGGGTTTGAGTTTAGATGTGATACCCTGTACATATCAACGCTTCTTGATAAACGGTGGGAGTGACCTTCTGGGTTGTCGCATATCTTACTGTTACATCCTGCCTCGTTCGTATCCGCTAAAAGGGTAATGGTTGTAAATCTACCAAAGGAATCTCGAGATCATACTTAAGCAAGCACGCACGACTCGGCTCGCCTGAGCCATCACCCCCGAAAACGGGAAACCTGCCCCGTTACCCTAGACCATCTCTTCCCAGCGGCACATACACAGCTGAGGTCGAGCTGGCTCTGCAATTTTTACCAACAACCCTTTTTTCGCACAGCTCAAGTACTGTCGATGCCCCCCCCCCCAAAAAAACACACACCACGGCTAGAAACATGTTTGAAACCAGTCCTTTTGGTTTGGGAGAGAGGTGGGGTGGACGGGGGGTTTTTTGGCGGTTGTAGGGGTTGAGAGATCGTGTGTGTTTAGGTACGGCGTGGAGAGGTGAGGTGGGGGATGGGGATGGGGATGAGTGTGATGGGAAGAGGTGGAAGGATGAGTCGAGGGGAGGGGAGGGGAGGGGAGGGGTGTGTGATGGATAGGTATGGGAATGCAAATGGAAAGGGCTAGAGGTTAGGTGGTAGGGGGTGGGGGTGGTTGCTGGAGGGTGTCCTTGGGGATTCTGGTCGAAGTTTTGGATTCAATTCCATGCTAACGTGAAAAGAACCCGCCATGCATGTGCTGTAAAGAATTCTGTCAATGAGAAACGTCATCATAACTTCCACCCTTCCTTGGTGATGTAACCCCCTAATTCGAATCATAAGAGACGTTGCAGAACTTTTTCATGATATACTCATCAATGCCCCCTCATCACTCACAAACCCCACGGATACCGAATCATTGTCGTTGGATACAATCCCACTCGTACTGCAATCCGTTAGCTCTCCTGCATCCTCTACACCAATACTAAAGTTACAAGATACTTACGACACGCCCATCTTCATCGCCCGTATACACTACCTGCGCCATGGGCAGTACAGCCGTCATAGCGCCCGCAATATTAAACCCGGCCTGGTCGAGATGGTTCATGCGCTTGACGTGCTCGAGGACGAAGGCGCCGGCGCGGATTGTTTTGTTCCAGATCTATTTAGTCGATAATAGTTAGAACGAGATTTGCGAAATAGACAATGTTCGGAGGAGGATTGGGGAGTTGGGGGTTGGGGAGCGAAGGGGCGATATAAAGCTTACATTAACAACGCCCCTCTTATGACCGGTGAAGATGAGATCGCGCTCCAAATACTCGTTCCCGTTGCCTTCGTAGAACGCGCACGAGGAGATAAGGTCCTCGCCTTCGACGCAGATGTTTTGCGAGAGGATGGGGTCGCCGTTGAGGGTGAAGAGGGAGATGTGAGAGGCGCGGCAGAGCATGATTGTGCCGTTGATGTCATTGATGCGGGCGCACTGGGAGGCGTTAGTGATATTCCTATATTCGAAAAATGTGTTTCTCATACTTCGACAGGCTTTCCGCCAGTCAATACTCGCACGAATTCTAGGCGGTTGAGATCCCATAGAAGTACTTGACCGTCAGCGGAAGCGGACAGTAGAGCACTGAAAGACCTTGATACGGCTAGTGTGTTGACAGAGGTTCTATGCCCGAACAGGCAGACTTTAGGCTGCAAGTCTACCGACTTCGAGGTTGATACGACTGTCCAGACGGAGATGGTACAGTCTGCACCTGCTGTGACAAGGGTTTTGGAGTCGGCAAAGAGAGCAGAGGAGAGTTGTCCTTGATGCACGTGCTCGAACAGTCCGATAAGCTGTGTCCAGTCAGCGCTGAGTTGCTCAGCTGCACATGCGGCGACCTACCTTTCTTGATTCGGCGGAGTAGAACCTGACACTGCCATCAATGTATCCCCACTCCATATATTTGTCATACACCGGACCCATGTTCAACCGGAAAGGGTTTGAGGACAATACACGATCGTGCTTCCATGAGTACGATAGTGAAGATATGCGATCGTGATTCTCTGCAAACATGTTAGTGTCAGATTGAGCATTTGGGGTCCTCATCGAGTACTAACCCATCAAAGGGAATGGAAGGCGAGTCAGGTTTTCAGCAGCAGTATCTAGCCTCTTTACCTTGTGCCTCGCCTCTTCGCGCCGCGGATGGGGCCGTTGAAACACTTGGTGTGGCGTTTGCCCAAAGTTGTGAATTATGCCTATTGTTGCCAGTCTCTCCACAGGATCGTCAATGGTGTCAAGATCCTTGGCCCCATGGTAAGACAGGTGATGGAAGACATTTGTGGCCTCCAAGGCTGCTTCTCCGCGCTGCTCGTGCCCAAATACTAAATCGATCCACTGATGCAAGTATTTACTGACATGCTCGCTTTCGAGTGCCTCTCGGTTCTTGGCGATGAAAATCCTAGGATCTGCCTTTGCCCAAGGTGGGAGTATTACTGTATCAATTGAGCCACCGTTGCCTTGCCGCGACCCAAAGTCATATCCATTGGAATTCAACAGGAATTCTGGGAGATAGTAGAACTCGGGTATCAGTTCCCTCACGTCCGTCATGTTCTCACGTGAAGCAGATGACCAGGTTTTCTCAATCGAGTAGAACAGCCTATCTGGGTGATCGAAATTGCCTCCCTGAAGAAGCAGATAAGATTGTACAAAAGGCTGCAGTCGAATGAGGTAAGAGGTTACAATCATTGCAGATGAGTAATGAGTGCCATAATGGAAAGGCGGCGAGTTATGATCACCCATCTCAGCAAAAGACCGATAGCGATCTCGAAACTCGGCTTGTCTTTCAGGATGTTGACATCCCATTGGCTTTGTCAGATCCCGGAAACTTCGAGGATCCGAAAGATCCAATTCTTCGCTCGTGTAGTCGGCAATAACCCAAGGGAAGACGGGATATTGGGTCAAGTCATTGAAGGTACGCCCAGCCATTGTATTAACAAGCATGAGGTACTGGAAATTTGATATCTCCCCCTTCATCCACTTACGGGTCGCTGGGTTAGCAAGATTCTGGGCAAAGACGTTGGTGAATCGAGAGCCGAGAGTCTGTGATTGGTCTTCGGGATTCCTTACAGAGTCGATCCTCCACGTCTCTTCATGGCTAAGGGATGCTGTGCGATCGCTTATATTGGGCGCTTTCAAAAGGAGCTTCTGACACAGCTCGTCCCGTAAACGGGAATTGTTGCTCGTCAACAAATAACTACGTCCATCAACGAAGAAGACCTCCACTGCTACATCGCGGAATAGAAAGCGGCGTTTCGAAATGCTCAAGACATCATCCCAACGCCAGCTCCGCGTCTCACGATCCGTTTTCGCAAGTATAGTGCCCCGTTCACCTGCTTCCCGCCCCGATATCATTTGTAGATACGGGTCACGCTCTTCCTGCGGAGCTTGCCAGACATTTACAATCTCACCGTCTGAGCGTTGAAAAAGACTGTCCATAAGGTAAAGGTAATCTTTACCCAGTATGAGCAAGCCCTCACATGCTTCTAGTCCCACTATCCGCGATACGTTGTGGACATGCTCAACCTGATCACCGCGGTGAATACTGCGCATGACTTTGCGGTTCTTATCTTCGTAGTCTTCAGTCTGCTCTCGAGGATCCTCGATGATCTCGAAATCGTCATCCGGCTCGGAGTCTTCTTCTGAGAGCTCTGGAGATGCGGCGGATTTGGCCAGCGAGGTATTGTCTGTATTTTCCGCGTTACTTGGATTGTTAGATGGACGCGGACTTGCCGGCGCATCCCTCATTGACGGTTTCTTTTGAATGCCGAGACTACGCCGGTGCTTCGCGGGACCCTGAGACTGCTTTCGCTTCGGTTGGTAGTCATGCAAATGAGCGTCTTTGTCCAGGATAAGACGCATCCTCATTCGATTTCGCCCTTCCGTCTGATCCAGTTGCCATTTCTGAGGCTTTTTATCATCGAAGAGACCACAGGGGCGGCGGAGCTCTCGACTCATCCTAGCCCAGGTCGAGCTATTAAATGTTTGATTGTCTTGTTGGTCTTGAAGTGCTCGCTGTCGCCTGAGGTTCTCTGAAGCGTAGATGTTCGACCGCCAGTGATCAGAGCTGATCTCGTGACGTCGAAGGGTGTCATCAATATTGATTTCCTCCGATTGCCAAATCCTAAGCTTTTCCTTTCTCTTATTGATCCTAGCTTTGGCCGTTGCCTCTGTCTTCTGGTTCTCTTCTTTGACAAAATCTTCCCACTTTTTGGACAGGCCAACGAGAAATATACTATCAAGGCTCTCGCGATGGTCATCCACCCAACTAAGGAAGCTCTCGTTATCAAGCTCCATAAGTTTTCCAAATCCTTTGGTGATTTTACCACTGTCAACAGTTGTTGCTTGTTGCAGGATATGCATGGTCTCTTCCGGCTTCTGCACGAGTAACATACGCCAGAAATTCGCTGCAGTCATCCTTACACGTTCATCTGTACCGACCAGCTTGTTGTAAAGTAGATAGCACAGTGAGGTTAAGAACTCTTCATGAGTATCTTCTATCGCAAGTAATACCGTTTGCCAGTACACAAGCTTCTCCAGGAAGGAGATTGTCTGTTTTGGTGAAACTGAATCGTCTAGCTCAGATAGTCTGAGTAGAACCACACGCCACAGCACCTCTTTCATGGTGGAAATCAGTTGACTGCATAATCTTGTGCTTTTCATACTTATGATATCTGGACGTTGAAGATACTCCAGTATGCTACCAAGGAAATCTAGCAAGCTTCCTGCCCCATCAATGAACCATCCTTCATAGATAGCCTCCCCAACATGTGTAGCGAGTCGAGCTAGGTTTGTTAAAACACGGGGTTCCCAAAGAAGTTTCTGATCTAATTTAATAGTATTACCAAGGTGCGACAACGTATTGCTGAGAACGAAAGATTCGAAGTAAGCTTGGTGTTCTTGGAAACCCGGTGGGACCTTCATGAATAGTCCCAACCCAGGGAAATCCTTCCTCGAGAACATCTGGTCGGAAAAAACCCCAATGATGATTTCAAGCAGCTCTTCTACGATTGAACTATTACCGTTCGTTTGCCTTGACGTCATTCTTTCTGGCACCGCCGTAGACTGAATTCTAGAGGGCGAATGCCCCGCTTGAGGGATGTTTGACGTTACAAGGACGTAAGAAGACATACGCCTTGGTGCCAATGTTCTTGATGATTTTCGAACATGTGCTTGCTCAACCGATGAGGTTCTCACAATCGGCGTGCCTCTCATCAAGGCGTGGGAAAGAGGCCTAATGATCACATCGTTGCCATCAAACGTTAACGACGAGTCACGCGAATGCAACTCCGTTTCCGGACTGACAACATTAGTGCTAACGATGACTGGGAAGAGTACCAAAAATAGCTCTTGAACATAATTCGAAGTAATCGTGAAGTCGCGGAATGCTTGAGAGTTGGTCTGCAAGTCGCCTAGAAATCTGGTGATTATTCTTAGTGTTGACGTCGATTCGGCAAGTCGTCGCTCGCGAGGCCTGTCCGTATCTGTGTACGCATAAGATTGTTCATGAGATGCTCGAGCAAAGCACTCACCTAGTAATGCAAGCTCCGTATTTAGCGACATGGATCGCCGACGAGGGTGTGCAGGTCCGTGAAGAGCCTTTCCTGGCGATAGCGTGTCGCCATTGGTTCTCTTAATTGATGGTGAATCAGGATCTTCTTGATCTCTGGTGACTGCTCGGAGGCCATTCTGCAACATTGCTGTAATAACTGGCAGCACTTCCGGATATACAACTTTAGCATCCCCGCCAGCTGAGAAACTGTCTAAAAGGCCAAACAAGTCAAAATTCCTGTCAAGATTTATGGTCGCAATGTCCTTTCCAAACAAGACGGCAAACACAATTGGCCAGACAGTTGGTATATTCCACCAGCGTCTTAGACGGTGTTTCATGATAACAAATCCTCCTGTCTTCTCAGCGAACTTCTTTACGTAGCTTGATCCATTGAGAACGAGCAATCGACATAGAATCTTGGTAGCTAGAATGACTACCGTTACTTCCTCATCCGCAAGCAGATGAAGTAGCCACTAAAGCAAGTCAACAGGACCAATTACAATGCGGAGTCGAACGAACCTTGTTTGTTACTGTCCTGGCAAACTTCTTGATATTTGTGGTGTCATTTCCATCGCAGAGGATACCCACATACATTTCCAGGATATGAAGCGCAACTTGCAATTGAGTGAGCTCTAAGGATATCTTGCTTTCATTGGTCAAGGGGCTAGGTGATGCCGTTAATGGTGTTTGTACTGGTGAGGGATTGTCTGATCTCAATTTCAAACTTTTCGTTGGGCGGAGGGGGAATGATAATTTCTGCTTTGGCTTGTGGATCGCATATGTAATATACAGAGCCAAGGCACGCAAAGATTCTGTTGAAGGATGCATGGTGAGTACCGCTTTGAAGGCTCCAATAAAGTATTGAAGTGTATCAGGGGTAAAGGTTTCTCCCTTGAGTGCTTCCAACCATTTCTTGACAATACCTAACCGATGATCAGTAACGCAAAACACCACTCAAATGGATTTCCCAGCAGGAACTAACGCATTCGTGATAGGCGTTTCGCATTGAAGCGATGGTATTTACTGCCGACTCCGAAAATGGTAAATTGCTTATAATATAACCTTTGAACCGAAGGTGCCACACTGCGCCACATGTCCGAGTCCACGAGTAAAACACGGTATGCCAGAGGATTATTAATGACAGACTCCTCGGGTTTGTCCTCTCGATAGCCCACAAATTCAAGTATCAGGGTCAAAACCTCCAACGGGAGTTTATAAAGGCTCTGCTTGTCGCCACTTGGGCTGTTGGGCAGCTCATTGTCGTTCATTGCCTTCGTATGACCCAAACTTAGCTTACTCGATAATAGGCTTGACAAGACGCCAAACCCATTTTCTCTTTCCATTGCCTCGCTATTGCGCCAATTGTCACGAACACTTTCGAAGAGTATTTTCAAAGCTCGAACAACGGCATCGCCGCTGTACGCTGCCTCAAGAAGGGCCAAGCCCACGGCGGCGCATCCTCCAATGCACCAAGCGGCATCATCTAATGACTGGGGCACTGTGACAGCAGGATCGCCGGTGATTGTAGCAAATCCAAAGGTGTGAAGCAAAGCTTCGTTGATAGAAGGTATAGCTCCGTTGATTGCGAGGGCGTTCCGGCCACCGCGTGTAACGTTTCTTAAGGTATTTCTCGCCGGTTTCGATAGACACCTAACGAGTTGTGTCTCGTTATTGTTTTGTTCGTTGTCATCTAACACAGCCGTCGAAGAAATGTTGAGTAGGATCTTCGATTCCGGAAGAAGATGACTGGCCTTTTGTTGAATGGCGGTAAGGATATCAGACTTTTCCTCCTTTCCAGGGTGTAAACTTTCATTTCGAAGATTCAATGCAGCAGACGCCTGATATGTCTGAAAGGATCCAAGAGAGTCTTGATAGTTTCCATTATATCTTGGCCCCAATTGGTGATGCACTGCAATCAGATCGTCGCTAAGCGCGTCTCCGAAAAGATGAGCCGATGCCAATCGCCATTGCGTAAAAATCACCCCTCTGCCAAGACGCGATGCAAGATCTTGTGGCGTACCCAGGAATGCCTGGACCGGGTTGCTTGTTCGATCTAAGGACAGAGAGCCTATAGTCTCGGTGCTCGCACTGTTCGAAGGAGGAAGCATTGGGTAGTGTGATTTGACTTGTTCAACGAATTCGCCGTTTACAAAAAGCGAGGCCCGGGAAGAAGACGTGGGTTTGGAACGCCGATGCACTATAGATGTATGGTACCAGCGTTTCTCTTGAAAGATTGTCGATTTGAAACGAACACTAGGCCGTGAAGATGTCACTGATGTTTGAAAGATTAAATTTCGAGTATCTTTCTCAAAGTAAACAAGTACGAAACAAGTCTGACTTGAGTCAAATGCGCCAAATAATGTAGTGTGCGAGTTGGGATCGAATCTGACAACGTACAACCACATCGATAAAGTGTAGCCAGCACTGGATGATACTGGTGGGAAGGCACGACCTATGTTTGGCAACTCGATTGAAGCATAACCGTGCAAGGAGAGGTCAAAGTGCAAGTATGGAGCGGAATGGGACATTGTTAGAGCCAGAAAAAGAAGGTCGGCTAATAGAGGTGAAGAGTTTGCATTACGATACAAAAGGTGGGCATCGTTCAAATTGGTAACACCTAACTTTAAAAGAGGGGTAGCAAGACTGCGAAGCTCAGAGACATGGTTGGCGCTGTAAGAAGTTGTGATCATGTAGCTGAGTATCGTGCTCAACAGCCCAGTACCATGGAGAGCAATCAGGCTGTGTGCGGACAAGCCAGCAACATAAGCGATAATGGTTGGAACACTTAAGGAGATGGAGTCGCCCGGATTATCTGCTACGTCAGAGGCGTTTTCCAATGTATTCCAGAGCTCAAGCATAGTCGACAAAGCCTCCGGATTTTGCAAGAAGGCTAGAGTACCAACATCTTTCTCCAGCAGTTGGCGAGTGACCAAAGCAGAATCCGTATCTGGGCGGCCATTAAGATCCTCACCTATTTGCCTATTCAACCTTCCGAAAAACCCTACTAGTGTCTCGTCATTGAGAGCGCAAGATAACAGAGACCCAAACAGTCGTTCGGCGATCACTGCGGACTTGCTCCGCTGATTGGCTGGGCCTGGTTGCAGCAGTTCTTGGGATGTTCTTTTGATGGCCTCCCATCCTCCTCCGTTAACTCGATAGCGAAAGTATCTTTGATTACCCTTGTGGTCCTGCAAGGCTGCGGATAGAATCTCATATAGAACTTGCATCAAATCCAGCAGTGCTGGATGGTCTTCACTGGCATTATATTGATCTTCGTAGTGTCCTGATATTTCTTGTAAAGTGGATACTAGTGTTTCAAAGCCATCAAAGCGTCGGAAAGTGTCTTTGACATAATTGGCGCTCGAGGTTTCAAGCAGTGTTTGTCTAATGCGATGTCCAACTTGTAGCTTTTTCTGAACCTGTCTATCATTGTCGCTGTCCTGCATTCGTTGTGATAAAATGTCTAGGAAGTCGTGTAGTTCAGCCACGCTTTCCGGCGAGCCCACCGAGGTGGACGCTCGTCGCCGAGGGGCTAAAGATGTCATGACCAGTATGGGAAAGGAGTGACAGCCGTTTACCGTTTCTCCATCATCTGCCTAGTCGAAGTGAGTGCCCATCATGCGGACAGTCACAGTGCGGTCTTGTGCCAAGATCTCGTGCTTTCAACCTGGGTCATTGACGGCTGTTCATTAAGCTGAACCGAGTACTGAGGGTAAATAACGCATCCAACGCATTCGAACACCACTGAATCATGACCTAGGACCCTGGCCTCATCCATATGACATTCAATATTCATGCAGTTGTTGTGCGTGTTATCAATGTACCTCTGGCAAGCATCAAGTACTCTCTATCGAATCCCAGCCACAACCATCTCAGGGTCCAGCTCTTCTATCGGCGCTAGTGCACAGCCGCCCCGCTTGGTTGCCTGATCACGCTCCAGGTGCTCCCTCCCAACCTCCAAGAGCTCTCTCTTATCATCAACCTGCATAGTCGTCATCAACCCTCTTCGACCCCCAACACAACTTATAATTTAATATATCTACTCTGTTCAGATTGTGACCGATCCTACTGTTCTATCCCACAGAGCCCCCATCATGAAGGGACTCCTCGCTCTGTCGCTTTGGCCGTTACTGGCTTCGGCGTCTCCGATCTTTGTTGACTCCATTCACAACGAAGCTGCTCCGGTCCTTTCATCATCAACATCGCTCGAAATCCCCGACTCTTACATCGTCGTATTCAAGAAAGATGTAACGCATGCCTCTGCATGTGCCCACCACGACTGGGTCCATGAGCAGCATGTCGAAGTCGAAAAGGCGAAGAGGGACTTGTCCAAGCGATCCCAAATATCTATATCTGCCTTCAGTGGGTTGAAACATACCTACAACATCGCGGGCAGTCTTCTTGGGTATTCTGGACACTTCGATGAGGACGTCATCGAAAGGGTTCGCCGCCATCCAGATGTAAGTCTAAATATCAATCATTCCTTATCTTTGGAGCCACGTTGCACGTGATCACTATCTCCCACTCCGTTCTCAAGCCTCGTACCTATTCTCAAGCTAGCGCTGACGTTTGGAACAAATCAGGTCGCATACATTGAGAAAGACTCTGAGGTTCACACCATGACTGATGGCGAGATTGAGAAAAATGCTCCTTGGGGATTAGCAAGAATATCACACCGTGACAGTCTTTCTCTCGGAACCTTCAGCAAATACTTATATTCCGGCGACGGCGGTGAAGGTGTTGATGTTTATGTTATCGATACCGGCACAAACGTGGATCATGTCGATTTTGAAGGCAGAGCACATTGGGGTAAAACCATCCCTAACAACGATGAGGATCTAGATGGCAATGGACACGGCACCCACTGCTCTGGTACCATTGGGGGGAAGAAGTACGGTGTAGCCAAGAAGGCAAGCATCTATGCTGTCAAAGTCCTCAAATCCAACGGATCAGGCACGATGTCAGATGTCGTTAAAGGGGTCGAATGGGCTGCCATTCGACATTCCGAGCAAGTAGCACTTGCTAAGAAAGGCAAGGGTAAGAAGGGTTTCAAAGGAAGTGCCGCGAACATGAGTCTTGGTGGCGGGAAGTCCGTCACCCTTGACCTCGCTGTTAATGCTGCTGTTGATGCTGGTATCCACTTCGCTGTCGCCGCCGGAAACGACAACGCCGATTCTTGCAGCTATTCGCCCGCCGCAGCTGAGAAGGCCGTGACTGTTGGCGCATCAACCCTCGCTGATGAACGTGCATACTTCTCCAACTATGGAAAGTGCAACGATATCTTCGCCCCCGGTCTAAACATTATGTCCACATGGATTGGTAGCGACACTGCCGTCAACACTATCTCCGGTACCTCCATGGCTTCCCCCCATATTGCCGGTCTTTTGGCGTATTTCCTCTCGCTGCAGCCGTCGAAGGACTCTGCATTTGCTGTTGCGGATATCACGCCTAAGCAGCTCAAGCAAAACCTCCTTGCCGTTGCAACTGAGGGTAGTCTCAGTGATGTTCCGTCTAACACTAAGAATGTAAGTCGATCCCTGAACTCCACGGCTTAAGTGCCATGGTACATGAACAACACACGATTTACTGACGTCTCTCCCTAAGATTCTTGCATGGAATGGAGGTGGCTCGTCTAATATGAGCGAAATTCTTAACCAAAAACACATGGCTTCAAAAGCTACATCCCAAGTTGAGGACTTCCTTGGCACCGAACTCAAGAACATCCAGCACTATTTCGAAGAGTTGAAGTGAGACTTTCCTAAGCAGTTCGCATACAATGCGACTGTACCACTTTAAACAGGAAGGATGGAGTTCCTACGTTGTGGTTCCAATTTGTATTATCTGTCACATTGTTCTGGGAGGGCTGGGATGGTCCCGAGGCGGGTCTGCGTTTCCTGCATAGTTATTATATACTCGGTGTACACCCTTGACCGTGAAGATTGCTCTCTGCATTACCATAGAAGAATCTGAGACTTCCTTGAATCATGCACTAGGTATTCATGTCACTCCTAATACTATTCGTCTAGAGAATGCCCTTGTCGAGTAGTTTCAACTGAGTACTCGTATCTGATTGTTTCGAGCAGTTGGGGAGTCCCGTGAAATGGAGGTAGGCCCAAAAGAAAGCGCCAAGGGGATACATACCGCTAAGCCTAAGTAGTACGAGCCGCCTACGAGTATGACGTCGATGTTTGGTCTCGCTTTCTTGCTTTGCCCGTGCGCAAGTTGTAGTTTCTACGACGACCCTTCTTCCGTTCATTATAGAGGCTTGAGATACAGTCACACACAGCTACAATGCCTATGCCTGGATACGTGTTCAAGGACGGTGGTCCTGTTCCTGATGATGACTTGAAGGAACACCAATTGAACCAGAACACTCCCGGCGACATAACGCGCCCTTCCACTACGAACAGCTCTACGTTCAATACACCTACCTCAAGCACATCTGCGCTGAACGCGCCATCCGATAGTCATGCTCTTGCGGTTGCAGATCAGGAGGTCAAGGGTGCCGCTCAGCACAACGCTTCAGACGACGTCAAAGATCTAGGATGGGACGCGAATCCGAAGCATGTGCCTACCCTGGTTGGAGGACTTCCGAACGAGGAACTCTGGACGCTCATCAGACGCTTCGATAAACAAATGTATCGAGTCAAGGCGACGACGGGTCCGCCGCCTGGAGGCCTCGACCTCAACATCGTGGACGAGGACGATTTCTCGCCGGATAAACTGCGTAGTAATCTTGAAAGACTTTACATGACGGTTATCATCGGCTTGATGGGATTTGGTAATCATATTGCTCGTTTGCGCTCATGGCGAGAACCTAGGCGTACGATACCTTTTGCTGTGGTAAGAATGGAAGGATAATACCACTCCGCAGAAGTCAGACTGACTTGCGGAATAGGCCTATGCCTTGGCATGGTTTTTGAATCTTCTGATTCCCACATTTTTTACAACCCTTATAGTTCTGATAGCATACCCACCATCACGTCCAATTTTTTTTCCTCCCGCACCCCTTGCCTTGGTCAATTCGAGTACTGGCGGTATTCAGTCTCCCAAAGCCGGTGTACTGGGAAGCCATGATAGTGCAACAGGAGCACCAGAGAAACACAAAGGAGAAGCCGTGGAGCAGGAGGCTAGCAATTTCGTTACTGGAATAGGATCGATCGCTCTAAGTAGTGCAACTGGCAAAAACAACCACAGCGAACAGCCGGATGATATGTTGAGCAAGTCTGTGCCAGACCCGACTCAATTGGCTAGCGCAGGTGCCACAGCGAAAGCTTCGACAGGTGGTGGTATGCCTACCAGTGGTGAAGCTGATCAGAAAATGGCATCTGATGAGACTGCAGTAGCCGCCCATCATGATAAAACGAAACAGCCAATGGAGGAGGCAATGTGGTCGAAGATGCGGCCCGCCATGCATGTAGTTGGAGATATTGCAGATGGATGGGAACGCTTTGCAAAGTATACCTCTGTGACTCAAGAATTCGGACCACGCTAAGTTTTCACAGCGCTTTATCGCCAACACCTCCTTTTCCCAAAGATGCTTTCCGTTTGAGGTTGGCCGGAGTCCTTGTGCCAGCCGTAGCAGTGGCGTTATTCACTACACCTGCCATGGTCATGAAAATGAGCTCCTTCGGTGTCGGCTTCGGTTTCTTCGGTGACCCTCTTATCTGGCGAGGACTGGACCTGTTGAATCGCTATGTTCCGAATTGGCAGAAATATCTTGAGCTTCGAAAGTAAGTCAGATAGTGAAGGACGGACAATGCGCAATGCTAACTTCTTCCAGTTCGATTCTCAAAGGTGTACCTACGAATGCGCAACTCACCATCACCCTTTTGCGTATTGGTGAAGCGAATAAAGCTCCTCTACCTCCTCCACCATCGTCCGATCAACCTCCTCCTGAACATCCCAAAGAACTCGATGGAGACGATCTCACGCTTGATGCTTCCAATCAAGAAATCCACGAAGCCATCCATAAGGACCCGGCTGAGATAGCTGCTGCCGAGAAAGCAGCAACCGAGAAGCCCAAACATCGTCACGGGGAGCATATCCTTGGATTTTTCAAGGGCACTGCCAAGACAAGTATAGAAACAAAGCTTGGTGTGGATAAAGTGAGAGCGAAGGTTGGATCTGAGCGCGCCAAGAATCACCTCGGCGTACTTCCCAAGCCGAGCGAGCAGACCCCCACTGGCCCTGTCGATTTCAAGGCTCGCCACAACGGTAACAAAGGCTGGGTTTACATCACTAGTGGGGCAACGGTGCCGACAGTTTCTTTCTCAAGATCTGCCAGTGACGGCTCTGGTATTACCGAGCAGAAGAACGCTGAGTTCAGCGTTCCAATCCAGGACATTACAGAGCTCAAGAAAGTTGGGGGTTTGGGATGGAAGGCGAAACTCGTGGTCGGATGGGCAACAGGGAGGAATGTCGCGGATGGATTGGAGATCGTGGATCGAAGTGGAAAGACGTGGAAACTTACTGCTTGCCAGTTGAGGGATCCATTGTTCAATCGCATGATTGCCATCGGAGGGCAGAAATGGGAGAGCTGGTAGGATGCTATTATTAAAGCATGGTATACCCGGAGCGAAGGTCACGTGATAGGATTAGACGCCCTTCTAGGAACCCAAAAATGCAAAAATCGATCTTCTCATGACTACAGTGACAAAAACGCAAAAGGGAAACAATCCTTGTCAGTTCATTCTCCTCTCATGAGACTTGAGGTTCCCAAGAATTGCTTGTCACTTATAATGCCATCCATTTTGCGGGTGGTCATGCACCCCTCCTTAACCACCGAGGTAACACTTGTGAACCTCCTTGTTTCGACGTTCACGGAATCGGTGATTGAAGCCTACAGTACAACAACCTCGACGCGTACCGATACTATCGTTGCAACCTGTATCACCCACACTTCACGAAGATGTTACACCAAGTCGCATACCGTGGGGGAATGGGAGGGGCCTGAGGTCAGTATCTTATCGGAAGGGGCCCCCATGACTTGCCCTACTCCGCCCCATGTCCGTCGACGGTGACCAACATTCACGGCGTCAAGACCCCCTTTATTTGCCGTCACGTCAGGCAAAGATTAACACCCATCGATGACCGAGATTTCGATACTCCCTCCTTTGTCTCAATGAGGAAGGCAGGCAGCTCCCCAAGCGCTAGTGAGGTACGGCCCGCGTAAATCACACGGACCTGACAGCCTACAGACGCTCTGTCTTTCGTCCTCATGTGCCTTTCGGACATCTACCCTTGGACCAACCACTGAACAACCTGCACTATTGGTCCTGGTGATTCTTTGATATGCCATGAAATGCCTACTGGAAATATCGAAAGCGATTAGGCCTTCTGGCCAATCCCTGGCTCAAGTCGGCTTGTGCACTGGTAAGATTAACGGTTGTCGATTGCAATGCGCCGTGCGCAGCGATGCATAAGGGTCTGCATTAAGAGGGCTTCAGATGAAGGATTGTCAGGAGGTCGGAGGGGTATGATCCTCGAAGCGTCACATTCCTTGTGGCTACCATCTGCTGCCCCTTGTCCATTTTGCAATTAGGGCAAATCTCAAAGGGACGCAACGTTTCAACTTTCATTCATCCCCTGTAACACCTAGCTTCATCGCCGCCAGAAATATTGTCGTTATAATAAACTATTCCATCTCGGACAAAACCAGGTCAGGTCCTAATCTCCGTCGTGGTTACTTGGGGCATCATTTGGTGGGCATGAACTCGAAACATGATTGGAATGGCCAAAGGAATGCCTGCTGATATACTAAATGACCTTCCCTTCACTATGCTTTCAATGCAACGTAAAGCATGGCGACCCTATGCAATAGCTTTGTGACCGGTCAATTGCGTCTTTCGCATATATATGACCTTCTCTCCGCCAGTCCTCTGACTTTTCTGTTTCAACGACTTGAATTGATCCGATCCTTGGCGCAGAACAGGCTTCTGCTTCATATGACCATATATCTCACATTCAGTATTTAACAGTTTCAATATCTACCGCCGTCATGTTCGGGCTAACAGATAACCTCTTGCTTCTCCTTTCTCTCGCTCCTCTTTCGCTTGCTATTCCTACCTTCTCTGGCTCCATGGAAGCCCCACGTGATGTGTCTAATTCGCTGGCCGAAAGAGCCACTGGTGGATACAAAACCACTGCATACTTCGTGAACTGGTAAACCGCTCTACAGTCTTGGTTTTTGGTCAAGTACATCCTGACATACTTGATAGGGGCATATATGGACGTAACTTCCAACCTCAGAATCTGACAGCGGATAAATTGACGCACGTTCTATATGCGTTCGCAAACGTTCATCCCGACACCGGTGAAGTGTATAGCTTACCTTTTTTCATGAGTTGGAAAGGACATTTCTAATGTCGAATACCTTACAGATACTTGAGTGATACCTACGCAGACACCGACAAGCATTACCCCACGGACTCCTGGAATGATGTTGGTACCAATGTCTACGGCTGCACCAAGCAACTCTACCTTCTTAAAAAGGCGAACCGCCAGATGAAAACCCTGCTCAGCATTGGCGGATGGACGTATGCGCCAAACTTTGCTCCAATGGCTGCGACGGCTGATGGCCGTGCCAAGTTTGCCAGCAGTGCGGTTGCGTTCGTACAAAACCTGGGCTTCGATGGCATCGATATTGATTGGGAATACCCTGCCAACGACGGGGAGGCTGGAAACATGGTGTTGCTTCTGCAGGCCGTCCGTCAAGCTCTTGACGCCTACTCTTCGCAGAACAACCTTAACTACCACTTCCTACTTACTATTGCAAGTCCTGCTGGCCCTGCCCATTACAGTATTATGCATCTCAAGGATATGGACCAATACCTTGACCAGTGGAACCTCATGGCTTATGATTACACCGGTTCATTTGCCAATGCCACAGGTCATCAAGCCAATCTCTACCCCAGCAGCTCCAACCCGAATGCCACACCATTCTCAACGGACAAGGCCATCCAGGATTACGTAGCCGCCGGCGTGACTGCATCCAAGATCCAGATGGGTATGCCGATCTATGGCCGTGCTTTCGAGGGCACCGATGGCCTTGGAAAGCCGTTCACCGGAGTTGGGAGCGGCAGCTGGGAGAACGGCATCTGGGACTACAAAGCACTCCCCAAGGCTGGCGCAACTGTAATGACGGATTCCGAGTCTGGCGCTACATACAGCTATGATGCGGCCGCGAAAGAGTTGATCTCCTACGACACGCTTGATATGGTCAAGCAGAAGACTACCTATGTCACGCAGAAGAACTTGGGAGGCGGTATGTTCTGGGAAGCTAGTGCAGACAAGACGGGCGCGGACAGTCTCATCGCCACGGTTGCAGGTCAACTGGGGAGTTTGGACCAGAGCCAGAACATGCTGAATTACCCGGCCAGTATGTACGCCAACATGAAGGCTGGTATGCCTGGGCAATGATTGGCTATACTCTTTTCTCTTCTTGTACATAGACTTTTTGGGATTGGCTGTCGGCGTTTTGGGCATTCAGGGCAAGGCGCTAATGGGAAATTGGGAATTCAATGGCGTAGCACTGCTATCGCATATTCAGAGACTCAACTGCATGTTATAGACTTATAGTATCAGTCAAGCATCTTACCTACTTTATGGTATGGTTACATTATCACGGTGATTACTACTCCATTCGCTCCCCAGTAGACTCGAACGCAGAGATTCAGGGGCGATAAGGTTATACCTCCGTCCCTCATCCGACATTCCCCTCGTTCGGGGAGGATGTCGAAGCAGGGTGGGCACGGGCCACAGGTTTCGGCAAATCTTATCTTTATCTGCCAAACCAATCTACACACGTCATTATCGCCGAGTCCATTCAACCGCCGCCAAATCCATTGCTGCATAGCATAGCAGTAATGGATACCTATATATACATATCGAAATCAGAAATACACGCTGCCATCAGATTCTCCCTACGCTCAAATTCACACGTCAAAGATGCGGCTTTCTCCGCTAGCGGGGTGGAAGAGAGCCCCGGATTCAGGAAGCTGATTGAAGGGGTTTTGTACTCGAGAAGGTTTATCTTGAGCTACCAATTGGTGCTACTAGCGCTATTACTGGTTTTTACGGTTCTGCATTGGGGAGGTAGATTAAGGGGGTGGAGGAGTGGGAGAGGTACGAGGGGACGGAAGGGAGGTGAGGGTTTTCGAGGGGGGATGAGGACGAAGAGTCAAGAAGCGGTATCGACAGATCGCCGAGAAACACCAGATCTCCCTGAAGAACCTGGTAGCGGAGCCTCGTCATCTAGCACTACTCTTAGAGGTACTCCACGTTCTCCGAAGGCCTTGAGCGTAGACAACCGAGAAAACGAGCGGACTCCGTTACTGGGCATGTCAAAAGCTGCTATACCACGGTCTTGGATCTCTCTTGTGATATACCAGATAAGAGCTTTTCTCGTTTACCAACCACGGCCCATTCCTTACATTAACAAGATTTTGCCGTCAAACAGCAGCACCCTAGCCGTCCTCGCTTTTATTGCTTTGCAGGTGTTCTATTCGCTATGGAATGTACCATTATCTCTACCGATGCTCTTTATCTTCGCGGACCGTACCTCTTTGGTCTTTGTCGCTAATCTACCACTCCTGTACCTTTTCGCTGCAAAGAACCAGCCCCTCAAGGTCCTGACGGGATACTCGTATGAATCACTCAACATCTTCCACCGTCGGTTAGGAGAGGTGATGTGCCTACTCGCCCTCTTTCATTCTGCTGGCATGATTGGAGTTTGGTACACCATTTTGCGACCTGCTGGCTTCACCTTGGCTAGGTTCCTGCTTGGCAAGATCATCCTACTAGGTATAGGGGCTTTCCTCGCCTACGAAACCCTTTATTTTACCTCACTTGGAAGCTTTCGTCAAAGATGGTATGAGATTTTTCTGGGAACGCATATCATTCTGCAAGTCATTGCATTGGTCTTATTATGGTTCCATCACCAGACCAGTAGGCCCTATGTGGCTGCTGCTTTAGCTGTCTTCCTCATCGATAGGCTTGTCTATCGAATGTTTTCGAAGAGTGAAAAAGTGAGGGTCTCTCTAGAGGTCCAAGAGGATCAGCAAACAGTGGTATTACAGGCGATTGTTCCTCTATCAGCAAAGCATCGCACCTTCCCGTCTTTTGCTAGAAAAGGCATCAGTAGCGGCTGGAAAGCTACAGAGCATGTCTTTCTAACTGTACCATCACTTTCTCACAAGGATATCATCCAGGCCCATCCATTCACAATAGCGTCTAAGGCGCCTAGTGATGGTAACAAATATGGCGATCTCAAGCTAATTGTCAGAGCTCAAGGCGGATTCTCTAGCGATCTGCTAAAATACTCTCGGCGCCATGACACAGCTGTTGTAGGGGTTGATGGGCCTTATGGCTCGCAAACAGCCGTCAGGATGCTCAAGGATAGCAATTATTCAATCATAGTTGCTGGAGGTAGTGGTATTACGGTTACCTGGCCCTTGGTATGGTCCATCCTCAATGATCCTTCCTTACGTGACCTGGAACACTCTGGTTCCAGCCCTCTTATGCGAAGGATCCTTTTCATCTGGGTACAACGTCACCGATCTCATCTCGAATGGCTCGAAGTTAGGAACCTGGAAGAGCTGAAGGCCGAAGGAGTCGATGTCATAGTACCCCCACCCACCGCCGAGTGCGGACATCCTCCAGTTGAAAGAATTACAAGAGATTGGCTTGTTGGCCACGAGCTGTCTAGGTATCAGGACCAGGCCAAGATTGGAGTGGTTTGTTCTGGCCCGGACGGGATGAATCGAGCCGTAACAAACATGTGCTCGTCTTGGCTGCGTGAGGGACGGAATGTGAGCGTTGAGATCGAGAAATTTGGATGGTGATCAGGGGTTCATATCAAGTACAACTCTAAGAAATTAGGATGCCCATTTGCTCGCACGTCTCACTCGACTACTTCTTCTTCATATCCGACCATTGTCTTGAATGACTGTCTATTCAAGCGGTGTTAGCTGGGCGTCCATAAACGTTGGAAGCCTTTACGAGCAGGAAAAGCAACGGATTAGTGTTTCATTCGATTGCAGCTGATCGCAAGATGCACAAGCTAGAATTTCAGATTGAGTGGCTTGCTACGTCCAGCAATTTCCTATCGATCTGCAATTGGTACTGGGGCTTGCAGAATATAGAAGGACTGCAACAAACTTGCCGCTAGATCTTAACTCCGCGATGGATCACTAGCAATTCTCATGAAACCTTTGAAGGGTAAAGATTCAGTGACACTGCGGAAAGACGGTTGACTTTCGCTGGACTCAACTTTTCTACTAACAACCTAATATAGTGACAGACTGAAATGACAGATAAGAATAAAGAATAAAGCCAGACGATTAAGATGACCGTGGCCTGCACCCTCGAACGGAGAGCTCACAATCCTGCCCGAAACACATCCGATGGTTGTTGTTTGGCAAGTCTGCATACTTTTGAACATTGCCTGAAGACTCGTCAGACTCCTGTATCTTGGGGTGCCAAATTTGGGGAGCGAATGCTTACCTAAATTCATGGGGAGTAGTCGCAAGAGAGGTTGATGCGGTTGTTCGGATCTGATCCAAGCCATGCAGCATCATGCACGTTCACCTCCGTAGCAAATGCGGAAGTGAAAAACTGTGCTTTTATGCCAGTTCCAGCATCGTCGAGCTGCGCTTGCCAATTGACTATCCACCCAGCTTGACCGCGCAAGTTGTCCAAGAAACCTCCGCCCCATTCACCGGTGCCCTGTGCTGATCCCTCCAACTGGCCGGGAATATACACTGACCAGTGGATAGTGTCGGGGTGAGTGACACCGTCCCCCTTGGGATACGCTCTACCCTTGCAGAACGAGTTGGGTGTAACAGGGTCATCTCGACTTTCGAGGCCGGGCGCATTTGCTGTGGGTGCGGCAGGTACCAAAGGAGCGAGTCCGAGGAAGATGGACGCAGCTAGGGCGAGTTGGGTTAAGGGAAGCATTTTTGATGGTCAAATTTCTAACTTCGAAGGCAATCTTTGAAGAGGGACTTTGAATAGGAGAAGGCGTGGATGATGGTCTGGAGAGAAGAGCTGGTATGGTTTGGGAACCTCTCCTTTTATACAGATTCATCCACGAGCTAACTGGAACCGACAGCATAGCAACACAGTAAATGCCGACTGAAGCCGTCATCGCCTTAGCATAGTAATTTGACCAGTAAACGGTCAAGGTGAACCAACGTTCAATCTCGCAAAAGGCAACAATCGTACGATCAAGGTGAACCAACGTTCAATCTCGCAAAAGGCAACTATCGTACAATGAACTTAGTCAATCTGACGGAATCGCTAATGCAGAAACGTCATTCATTTCCTGAGCTACCCCCTACGGTTCTACGGTCTGACAGTTCAGCTATTGTGTCATCGAAGACAGAGCCTGCAACTACTAGGTAAGGTATTCGTTGTGGCCGCGAGTTCGGACATACCAGGAAGTCCGACTACGCTAGGTAATTCTTCCTTGAGATGATGCTAAACCCAATGTCACCCTAGAGGAGCCGGCTAAAGACTGGCGTATGCGCGGACTCTCTCAGTGTGTGGACTCCTGATGAATACGAGTACATACACGAAGACCGCAACTCTTGGAAAACGTAGATCATTGAAATGTTGGTGGTTGCAAGGGAAAGCCAAGCAAGCGACCAACTGAACCAGAATGACTGTCAAGCGGAACGTGACGAACCTGATAATGCTATAATGAGAACAGCATTAAGGTCATAGACCGTTCGAAAGCTGGCGAGCTTTCACATGATCGCTTTTTTCTTCGGCGCACAGCGTCCTTGGAACAGAAGGAAAACGAAGTGGATTTCTTCTTACAGTATCACCATTCATCATCACTCAGACCGGCAACGAGATTTACCTGTACGAGGTGCTGGCTACGAACCTTCTGCAAGCTATGCTTGTCAGAACAATCTCATCGACAGAGTAGTAACAGCGCTTTACCCGCGCGTTGAGCTCATACCCGGTCGAAAAGTCCACGTGGCTGGATGACCATGTGGCCAAACAGCGAACGGAAGCTCACGTCGAAGTGGCCAGCTTCCACATACATAGACCAAAGCCCACCTAGCCATGCAAGGAATTCGGAAGCCTACCTCGAAGCGGCCAGCTTCCACATACATAGACCAAAGCTCACCTAGCTCGCTCAGCTTGGTGGTCATACAGTCAGTTCGAAAGCCCACGTCGAAGTGATCAGCTTTCACATTTTCAAGTTGTCTATGTGACCACTTGGTCTTATAGACAGTTCACAATAACGCGAAGCCCGTGATCTGTTACTCGCACGGCCAGCTCGCAACCTCGGGCATAGCTCTTCGTCGCCCATTTTATCGGTGTGATTGCACAATTTTCAACTGGTCTACGGGATATACTGTCTAGGATTTTGAGTCGGCTGCTTGCAGCGGGATTTCCTTGAGCTCATCTGACTGGGTATGGAAAGTGGATTCAGGTTACAGCTGTTGGTATACGAGGTCATATGGGGCATTTAGTAGGTAGGTTGAAGCTGGATAGGAGTCTATCTAGGAGCGAGCAGGTGAAAACTCTACTAGCGGGCCCCAGCCCTATCAGCCCTATGAGGCAGAGATTACCATCTCCCCTATTTCCAACAACAGCGACTACTAGAATAAACAACAGTGTGGTTTTTTAGCTCTAGGAGCCTTTTTCACGCAGAGAGCTTTTCCATACTACATACATCGTCAGTACGACTCTATGTGTATCTATATACGTAGATAGTATGCTGTGCTTCATAGCCTTTGGCTGCATAAGCACGTTAAAATGAAGGAAAAAAGGAAGGGAAAAAATGATCATCACTCAAACAGGAGGATGGCTGTGCATAGGGCGAACACTCGATGAAACAACAAGTCGTTGTTGGTGGCGCTTATAGCGTCACATCCCACCCAGACGAATGAAGAACTTTGATACATAAATGTCGACGGGACCGGAGAACCTCTTGGTAACCGCCTTACCTCCGGTTTGCGGATTTTTGGGCGAGGCGCAGAGGATTGACCGCTATCACTTTTTGAAATTGCCTTAAATGATGTAGTAGTGCAGCCAACATTGTTGTCTTCCAGAAGAAAAGTCATATTTGATTGAGTGGCATCAACATGTAGGCATCGAACATCCAAAGACTTTTCTGACTCGAACGTTGACTTGAACGTATACTATTCACTTAGTTAAATACCTATTTCTTTCGCCTCTTGAACATTTCTAGGTATTCTATGAATACTCACGCGGTATTCTCAAGTAAAAATATCTTCATATAGACACGACTAGAATGCAACGCTTGAACCTGATTTTTATCAATATAAAGTCTTTCACTGTCTTTGTTCTTCTGTAAGAGAAGTCTGTATGGCTGATGACTTTAGCTACCTACCTACCTAAGGTATAGGGAACGAAAAAAACCGCTTTTTCTACAAAAAGCGTGTTTAAAACCTCCTAGCGGCTTTTTATTGTTTTAAACAACGCTTTTAATTATGTAAGCATACAAGGGCCATTGATTGGAGAATTATTACCTTGCTGTCTCCGCGTCGCTGTCACCTCCAGGCTTCAGCTGCTTCAGCTACAGCCTACAGCCTACAGCCTACAGGCCTTTTGACATCCCCCATAGCTCAATGTCTCCGCAACGAGGTGATAGGCCAGTCAATCAGACTGTTGCTGACAACTATCAGCAGGTAATCGTACCAGGAAGACGAAATACCGTGCAATGCCTACACTGTCACCGGCAGATGGCCAAAGAAGCTTCTCGTCAGCAGAGTTATCTGAACCAGTGCAATACATATCAGACGAGAGTCATCAATCGACCCCGTGAGCTGAAGAAGAGACTCCGCTATACACAGAGCGTTGAAATCGATGAGGAGAAGCTATGTGAAATGGAGGATAGGCTATTGGAGGAGAAAATTGCTATGGCCAGGCTCAATCCTTCGAGCGAGAATACCCTCAACGAGTATTTGAATAGCATTATCGACGGCCAGGTGCTTTTGAAGCTTCTTTTACATGGTGAAGGGGTCAACCTGCAGGCCTATTAGGCTATTGACCCCCTATTAATTTGCTACTAAAAATATAAACCACCCCTGTGTTTAAAACCTCCTTCAAGAAGCGTGTTTAAAACATGCTTTGAGCTAGCCTAAAGGAGTTAGTCAAAAAACATGTTTTAAACAGATTCGCACCCTACTAAGGTATCATCGAAGTAGGGCTGGCCCTAATCTTATCGGCCTATTCGGGCCCCCGGGGTACTCCTAAGCCCCGAGATTATAGTCTTAACTGCGGCATCGGGTGACGGGGTTTTCATGAGTCTTCATCCCGAGAGAGCAGACCACACTTAAAGAATCCATTGCTTGATGATGGACGGCTCAAATTTTTGCTCTTTATCCAGTCTTACATCAATCATCGAGATTCACTATGGCTTGCAGAGAGTGTGTTACCGGCGCCTTACATGAAGGCACTCCTGTTGGCCGTGAAGAAATCGTGCACGGCCTCCCAACGTACATTACCGAACCACCGTCCGGACAACCTCCCAAGGGTATCATAGTCATCATATCAGATGCACTGGGTTGGAAATTTAACAACAATAGGATACTGGCGGACAAGTATGCGAAAAGGACCAACTCCCGGGTCTACCTTCCTGAGTTCTTGGACGGCCATGCGATGAATACCAGCTTGTTCACCGACATGGACGCGCTTTCGGACAACGGATGGATGGTTGGGAAAAGGTCAGCCTAACCCCATTCTTTACAGGTATATCCCATGCTGATAGATCAAGTGCAGCCTGCCATTGCTGCACATGATATCTGGCTTCATCCCCTTCCTTTACTACACCCGTCCTTCCATCGCCAAACCCCGCGTCTACAAATTTTTCCACGCCCTCCGCACCAACGAGGCCGCCTCCCTGCCCCTCGGCGCCGCCGGCTTCTGTTGGGGCGGCAAGCACGTCTTTCTGCTTTGCAGCGATTCGGAAAAGGCCTCCAACGGGAAGAGCCTCATCGACTGCGGTTTCACAGCGCACCCGAGCAACCTTGCAATCCCGGCTGATGCGCAGGCGGTATCGTTGCCTCTGAGCGTGGCGGTAGGGGATGTGGATATGGCGATGCCGATTAAGCAGGTGAAGCAGATGAAGAAGATTTTGGAGGGGAAGGGGAGGGGGGAGGAGACGCATACGGTGGTTGTAATTCCTGGGGCGAAGCATGGGTTTGCGGTTAGGGCGAAGCCGGATGATAAGGTGGCGGTTGAGCAGGGGGTGAAGGCGGAGGAACAGGCGGTTGCGTGGTTCAATAGGTGGTTTGGGGTGGGGGGCCAGTAAGTTGGATATCGTGACAGAAAGTACTTAATGTATAGTAGGTTTCATTTCTAACGGTGCTAGTACAATGGTGTAGTGGTTTCGTTTCTTTTCTGATATGATCAAAGCAGCAGAGGTACAGGTAGTAACGACGGTAATTACAAGAGACAATCACTCTCGAGTGGTAGTCATGCTAATATATACACAGGTAGCGAATAAAGTCTACCTATCACTAGAAGAAGTAAAGCAGTCGAGGCTAATCCAATACTCGCTACTCTCAGAAACGTAATTGCCCCCTATATAAAAGAAGACGATGGGTCCGAATATGATCAGGCGCATCGAAGCTCAAATCTTCTCTGAAAGAAAGTCATCCTTATCGTTGAAGCTTCAGCAATTGTACATAGTGGCCGACCAACCAACACCACTTTGAAAACCCCAAGCCCCTGCTCCGAGATTTCCAGGCTGGAAGCCGATCATCGACAGCCTTTTCTCTCGCTAGGGCCGTTTCTTTCTCTGGACTTTACTACTCAGGATTTCTATGCTCGTGGATCTGACTACCGTTGCGGTAGTTGTCGCTGCTGCCACCATGGCCTTGGACGCCGCCTTCTATATTTGGTTTTCTTGTTGTTAAGGATGGTGAGAAAAGCCCTGGGACGTTTGGGGCGATGGTGGAAGATGTGGAGACGGTTATGGGTTGTTTTGAAAATTCTTTTGTTGCGGTTAGTACTAGGGGATTTATGTATAGGGTATGGTATGCTGCGGGACGCCATCTTTGACCTCTGTAATAGAACCCCGTGATTATTCAAGAGTTCCTTGGCCCAAGAATGGATGGCGACGCGTTTTAGGACTTTATAACGAAGTCGACCCGGCGAGAGCGGTTTCTGGAAAAGAAGCAAGACTTTGTTTGAACACCAAGTCTGCGTCAAAACTGTCTTTACAGATTTTAGCATATATCGATTCCTCTGTACGCTCACGTACGGAGGTTCCTTCTCCCCACGTTCAGAAGTGGCAGCGCAATTTCACCACGCCACTGATCAATAGCATCGGTCCGAATGTGAAGGAATCGCGAAATTTCTCAGCAAAAGAAGCGTTTATGGCGGTCTCGATAAGGCGACAAGAGTAAAATTCAAAATCTCGAAGGACAAAACTTTGTCTCGCCACAATAATGAGTTCAGGGCTTCGAGTACTTGCATCATCTCGACCACAGTCAATAATAACATACTACCAGGTACGTTGAAGATCCATGACTTCGCCTAAGACTGGGCTGAGTGCAGTTTGACCTGATGACGACTCAGGTGAACTGCTTAAGATCGGATACTATCTCCAGAAAACCGTGATCCGGTCGAGGAAATTCCTGTTAGGTGTCACAGATTCTCGAAATGTAGATCTCGAGCTATGCTGTCGAATTCACACTTTCAATTAGATACATGGCTCAAATACATTCAGCAAGGCATCGTTCGACATGGCCGTGAAGGCTGTCCCACTGGCGTATTATTTCCCATCTCCGAACGGGGCACAGATGAGTCGATTTAAAGTGCTGCATACATGGCGTTGTAGTCCTGCTAACTCGCTGTGCAGATATTGAGAGTTTTGAGGTTTTGTACTGTGCTTTGTTAATCAATGTCCAGGTCTCAATCTTTTCTTTGGCTTGAACGATATGCTGCATTCTACTGAAACGTCAGATGCGGATGAAAAGCAATTGAAAATAGCCTGCACTCCAACAGATCATGGAATAGAGTGATTCAGTTTTCACGAGAAGTTATGTGTTCGTCATAATATGGATTTACACTCTAGCCACAGCATCTCATTGTAGCTTTTTATGTTGAACACCGCATGCATAGTATGCTGACCAGTAACTTGGTTTCTCATTCTTCCTTATCAACCACTATCATTTATTACATCAAGCTGGGTTCCAAACTTCGAATGAGAAAAAAAGCATCGAAACATTGAAGGCTAACGACAAGCAGAATAGACGCAAGTCTATGGAATCGAGGATAGGTTAACGATTAGGTACAGTTCTGGTCTGAAGAAATGGTTCGAAGACAACAGCAAGTTTGACAGGCACTGACGAGGTTAGATTCATTTACAACAATCCACACAACAAACCCCCCTCAGACCCGGCCTATCCTAAACCACAACCGATCGTCACAGAACAAGCCCTCCCCCATACAAAGCAACACTGCCATCCCCGACTCCCCCGCTCTCCCACTTCTCCATCCTGTCAAACCACCTCCCTTTCCCCAGCCTCGCCAGCCAGGACATTCCAGGGCGCGATTCCGCTGCATCTGCATCCAAACCCTAGCTGGCTAAAACACAATGCAAAAGCACCTTAAAGCAGATCCCATCTCGCTATTGCCCATAAACAGACCAGGGTCGCTGTTTTGGCTTGTGGCTCTAGAGTACGGGGTCGTTAACGTGGGACAGGGATATCATTGTTTCTTGACTGTCAATGTCCTTGGGCCAGATTCTCGGTCCCCGACCATCATCCCTTACGTTTGGCTAGTTGTGCGCTCTCATCCCACCACGCATTTCTCAATAAAGGGTGTTTCATTATCCATCCTACCTCGCCGTCATTACTGCTTATGATGTTACCTTACATCCCTTACCGCGGTCCGCCCCCGGCTCCACCGTTTCACCTTTCCCAACACTGGGATTTCCAGACGGGAGATATGGTAAGGGAGATTAGGGGGTAGCGCGACGGGTTTGGGGATACTATTCGCATTGCTCCGACCTACTCTCGTATAAGGTTTGAGGGCGTGTGGAGGTGAGAGAGCTAACACTCATACTACTAGAGAGCGCGGATGCAGGGAAGTGGAGACTTGATTTGTATGAAGATTATTACGGAAGGGGAAGGATGGATAAGGATAGGTGTTGTTAGTTTGTAAGACCGTGATATATAAGAGACTGATGGGGTTTAACGAACGCCGCAAGGTTCCAATGCCATCCACTCGAAAGAACAGCTGCGTCTTCATACTCTGCGCTGCGGGACCTGGAATCGTTGATTTCATACTATCTCAACCTTCGACTTTCAAAACTTCCACTGACACGTCCGCGTAGGGCAAAACGAAACTCCTTCGACATCCTCAGCAACCCACCCCCCCCCTTCAACGCGCCACTCGCCCACGCTGAGCAAAGACCCGTAGTTTCTCTCCTATGCAACCAATATCTTCCAACGTCCCGCCAGCATATTCAGTCCCGTATGCGTTTGCAGGCGGTGTGGTTTTCTTCTCCTCTTCCTGCCCTCGGCTTTAGCATGTGGGGACAGCACATGGAGCTCTGACCGCCGAGGACGTTTGCATGGACGGATGCGTCGGAGGAGTTTTGTTGGGTTTGCGACAGTGGAGCTGGTATGGAATTTGTGATGGTGAACATGGAAGTTGCCCCTTACCACCACCACCAAATTATAGTGATGCGAGGAGCTCAAAGCAACATCCAAACGAACAAGCAACGAACCCCAACGGAAACCTTCCCGCCTCAACCTCCACGCCCGCAGCGCCAGCGTCTCCGCTATTAACTACCGGCCAGCCGCTTGCACTCGCCTCCTCAGCGACACACGCCGTGCCGCCAACGCCCCACATCCATTCCTACAGGGGTGTCGCTAGACCACGAAAGGTCCGAGCCTTGGGCTTTACCCCCCTAAAGAAGCAACCCGAACGAACTGCTGCTTCCCCCCCCCCCTCCTAATCCTGGTATCAAACCACCAGAGCTACAGCTGGGAAACGCAACCCCAATCCGGCATTTACCTCCCAGAGAGCTTAGCGTACACAGAAAACACGATCGGGGTTATTTTTCGCTGAATCTGGGGGCAGGGCGGACCCTGGTGCTTTTTGTGAAAGTTAGCCGGCGTTGGGACGGGCGGTGGGGAGAGTTTATGGGAGGGGGGGGGGGATGTTGGTGGTAAGGTGGGGCCGGAGGTGGGTTAGGAATGAATGGATGGGAGAGGGGGAGAGAGAGAGGGTTGAGCAGCTATTAAAGTAGCTAAAGCCACTTTGCTCAATATCTTTCTTTCTTTCTTTCCGCCAATTCCATCCGCCTCTCGAAAAACCCCTACATTCGATACCTTTCCCGTTAACATTTCATACCCAGAAACACCCAGAAAGAAAAGGAAAATTCTCCCTCACTTTCTTCTCGCCTATCATCATCTTTTTTTCACTTTTTCTTCTCATCGAAAAGGGACAACACACTCCCTTCATCCGATGCCTCCCGCTTGATGGCGTGGATTGTGTCGTGAGTTTTTTTTCGCGCTTGGGTGTATGAGATTGGTTTGTTGAGATGTTTTGGGGGGAGATGAGGAAGGAGTAAGGGTGAGAGGGGGAGAGGGGGAGATGGAGAATGGAGAATGGAGATGGAGGATTGAGAATGGAAGGTGTGGGGGGGGGAAAGGGTGAGCGATGAGAGATATGAGGTTCAAATGTCAAAAACTGCGAAATCGTGATTACGAGTTGGATTTTTTGGATTTTTTTTAAAGTATGTACAGTAAAGTATGCTAAAGGGCAGAAAAGCAAACGAAAGATTCAGCTTGAGAGTTAACATTCTCTTTTCTCTTTCACGTTACTTTGTTGATACTCAAACATGCGAAAAACTTTTCCTGTGTTTTTTTTTTTTTTTAACTTTCTTGCTATTGTCATTATCGTCATCATCGTTATCATCATCATTATTTACTCTTCGTTATATACACTTACTTTTAAAACGCTCTTGTTAGATAGATCTAGTACAACCCACCTTCCCACTTCCCACTTCCCACTTCCACCTCCTCACTTCCCACCTCCCACCTTCCCAAATTCCCACATCCCCACCTCCCAACCTCCCCACCTTCACCTCCCCACTTTTTCTTCTTCCCACTTTTCTCCTTTCCTCCTTTTCGGCCCTTCACATCCCCCAACCCTTCTTCCTTCCCCCATACCTCAAACCTTGATTTTCCATGAACCCCCATATTATCGCTCGCTCGTTTCCTTTCTTTCTCTCTCTTTTCTTCAGATTCGTTTGATCCCGCTTTTTTTTTTCAGAAAAAGAAGAAAAGAAGGGGAAAAAATGAGTCTTCATTCCCCTAACTCTCACCTCCACCGCATGCCATGCCATGCCATCGCTTTCACTCTCCCCTTCCCTCTCACCACCTTAAATTATGCCCCCCTTTTGTTCCCTTCCTCCCCCTTTCACTCCCCCCCCCTCTTTCCCCCCCGCCCCTTTCACCCAACCCAACCCAACCTCCCCACCTCCACATCAAAAGTAATCCAAGCCCCTCACACACTCTCTTTACCCCGCCGATCCCGAAAAACGGTATTCACACACGTTTATCCGTCCGTGGAAAACAGAAACCGAGTTGAGCTGTTTTGGGGAGTTGTGTTTTTTTTGAAGGGGGTGGCGGGGGGGATGAAAGATGGCTGGTGGTGGTGGTGATGGTGATGGTGGTGGTGGTGGTGGTGGTGGTGGTGGTGGTGGTGGTTGTGAAGGATGTATGTTTAGAGATGGAAAGAAAGTGATGAAGACTTTGTGATCGTTTTTTGCCAAGGGGTGGGTCTGTTGAAGGTGCGTGCTATCGAATAACCTACGTGAAATCCTCCTTCTTCTCAATCCCCCCGTTCAACTCAACCCACCCCAACTCAACCCCATCCCTCCTCCCCCTCTTTCTTTCTTTCTTTCCCCTCAAACGTCTTCCACCCCCCCACACACACCCATTCAAAAAAACCCTTTTTATACTATCTCACCCGAAAAGCCATCATTGCGGATGATGATGATGATGATGGAGAAAAGGGGAAGTTTTGTGTGCTGTGTTGTAGCGAAACCGCGGTTTCTTTTTTTTTAAGGGGGGGGTTAGGTGGTTGTAGGGGGAGATGTGGGAGATGTGTGTGGATTGGGGGGGTGGGGGGGTGCGGAGGCGGGTGGAGGGAAGGAAGGAAGGAAGGAATGGGTGGGTGGATGGGGAAGGAAGGGTGGTTGTGGTGATGCTGGTGGGTCCGGGTCGTAGTTGTGGGTATTTTTCGGGGGAGTCTAGGTGTACTCAGCTTTCCTTCATCTCATCAATCACTTACCCTTCCCCCCTTTTCCACCCCTCCCACCCCCCATCTCGCACCCCACCCTCCACTCCACAACCCCTTCCCCCCCCCCTCCCAGCAAAACCCTTCCACAATCAACAACACAAGCAATTGCTCAAACCCCTAAAAACCCATCGACGAAAAGAAAACGCTGTGGATGGGGGTTTTGGGCGATATGATGTATGATGTATGTATGCATGTATGCAGCTGGAAAGAGGGGGAATGGACTGGAATGAAATGGAATTGGAGTACTACTTCGCTTTGTGAGGATTTCTGTGGCAGGGCGCAGAGGATTGATTGATGAATCAGGTGTGGGATTTTTGAGAAGGTGAATAGTTGACTGTTTGTTTGTTTGTTTGTTTGTTTTTGAGGGGGGGAGGTTGGCGTAGGTTGATGGGTAGGAAGGTTTTTTCATACGTTGATGGGTAGCAAGGGGGGGTTTGAATGGTGGAAGTGGAGCGAGGGTTGAGGGAGGGAGGGGTTGCGAGCTGGTGATGTTTGTCACGTCTGGTTTGTTTTTGTGATGGGACGGGAGACGGGAGATGGGAGATGGGAGATGGGAGATGGGAGATGGGAGATGGGAGATGGGAGATGGGAGATGGGAGACGGGAAGAGTTGGACTGATATAGAGAGAGAGAAAGATTGAAAGAACATGATGGGAAAATCACCAAGTGCTGTTCATTAACCCATATCCCGTTCAAAAGCAGGAGCGGGTCTCGTTGGTAGCTAGTAGTAAATGAATTGATTTTGCTTGCGTGGGCAGATTCGATTATGCTGGTATGTATAATCGGTCTTCTGAGATCTTTACACGACAAAGGGAAACAACTGTTTGAAAATTAAAAAAAAAAAACAGGTGGTTCAATGCGTCCTGACGAGGAAATATTGCTACTCGGAAAGAAAACAACAACAACAACAACAACAACAACAACAGAACTTTTGCTAACCTTCCTGAAGGTTCAGAAACGCAGACATATATCTCCGTATAGCTTCATGCAGTGCTGACACTTTTAGAAATATTTGAAATGCCGCACTAGACTCAAGTAACAAGTAACAAGTAACAGCATCATCCTTGAAAAAAAAAGAAAAATGCGCCCCCAATCTCAAAGTTCTTCAACTGCCGAAGCTTGCTCTGAATCACAGATACGATAATTCTCCTAGCTCCTCCTCCCACGTCGCTCTGAAATGCCCGAAAGTGTAACCAACAAAACCCGGCAATATTTGCCCGTTTCGAAAAATCCATAAAAGTCTACGGAATACTTAGTCAACCAACTTGTTTCGTGCCAACAAATACTCTAGTTCTAACACTCAGCCGCACCTCAGCCCTCTCCAATTCCCCAAAAGCGGCACCACCGACCATCCCCATGTCAAAACCCCGAGTTGAAATTCAATTACAGTGAAGATTCCCGAATCAATCCGCCAACAAGTACAGTACATATCCACTAAGGTACCGTAAGCCGCTAGCCCAACGGACGGGTGCATGGTGCAAGTCTACCTAGCCGCATCCCGCAGGGTTTCGGTTCCCCCCCCCTGCCGCACGGGATACAGCCCTGCAGCCTAGTTTCCTCTACGATTACAGTACAAGGCGTGCCAGGCTAAAAGAATGGTATCGGCAGTCGGTTGAGATTCTGATTTGTTTGGCGTTAGTCTGACAGGAGCCCGAAACTCAAATAGATTCTCCCAAGGCGTTTGGGGCGTTTTCGTCTGACAGGAGGAGTCTCAGTCACACCGCTCATTGCTTGGGCTTTTCCCGCGCTTGGGAGGTGGTGGTGTGGTGTTCGATCTCTGGAGAAGAGGGTTGGTCGGAGGAATAGAAATCATGTGGGAGAGACGCAGGTAGTGTAGTCCGATAGGATAATCAATGGTTACGAGATGGGATAGATACCGTCATCAAGTTGGGAAGTCGCTGAAATAAAGTAGAGTAAGGTAGGGAGGGGGGAGGGGTGTCCTTTCAGGGCGGGGCGAGGCTCGGGAGCTGTTCCTAACGTGGTAAAAGTACACACTGCGAGGGATTTTAATCTCCACTCTTTTTCGTGGGTACACAGGGATGAAGAAAGGACTAGGTGAACTTAACGTGAACCTTTTTGAGACCTGCACCCTAAGGCATCCTACTCGAGATTGACTCAACCTTTTTGAGACCACCTGTAGGCACCCTAAGGCATCCTACTCTATATTGACACGAAGTACGGAATAGCTACTTAATGAACATGCGGGACAATGTACCTAATCTAAACACCCTTGTATGCAACGTGCCAATTCCATCCTCCCAACACACACATACCGTCTAGAACAGAAAGAGACTCGCTCCGTGTCAAACAAGCCAGATCCTGCACCTGCTACTAACGCTGTTTCGCCAACTCGCGCTTCTTCAAGTATTGAAAGACAAAGGGGTATGCCATGTCCGCAATCTCAGGCGCAACAAACACGAACGTGGCGAAGGGCGTGCCCACGAAAGCGTAGTCGGCTGGGTAATGGTAGTATCGCCATTGCAGAACGCTAGTCGCACATACCGTCCCCAGCCAGCGAAGGCACCTGTGGTTCCGATCAGTATGGGTGTAGTAGTGCATAGACTGAATTGCAGCGGCCTTACCAGATGTTCATCGAATGGCCTCTGGTGCTTCCTCGGGAAACCAGTTGGGCGAGGGACGACCAGCTGACAATGACTTGGCAGGCATATCCCGCCCAAAAGCACGCGATGCTGGCGTCGTCGAAGAGCATCACAAACGTCCAATGTGCGGCCAGCATCACGGTGCTCCCAATCGCGATGATGACCGGCAGATTCCTCGCAACCAGCGGTGCTTGTGCCCACTCGCGGGGACCGAACTTGACCGTTGCATATCCCAGGACCAGATCGATAAACACCCAGGGCAGGAAAGCGATAGTCTCGGCCAGACCGGGCGGGTAGAAGACGCCGTAGATGATTTCCCAGGCGATGTTCGCGCAGCTGCGTACAGAAAATGTTAGGCTCGGAAAAAAAAAAGTGCTTCATAGACCATCGTGACTCTCACAGAGAAAGCAAGGGCATCCCATAAGACTTGTCCCGGAACGACTGCCTGATATAAAGCACATAGGCCGTGCTCCACAGCACGCCGCAAGCAAGATTCATGCCATCCTGAATCCACAGGAACCACAGCGGAGGGTTGTTCTTGCCGTCGATCTCGTTCAGAGGCAGGTGCATCTGCATCGTTTCGTCGAATCTCCTCACGAGTGACCGAAAAATTCCTGTAAAAATTCTGTAATGGGCTCGTAGATGCAACCCTTCACAATCGAGAGCGTGCGTGATTGAAACAAAACAAACAAACGACAGGGGAGACTGAAAAACCGGCAAAATTCCCCCAACCCCCCCCCCTCAAGCCGCAGCAACCATTCGTCTGACTACATACATACATTCCCACTCAATCTGACGCTTACACAAACACGCACACCCAACACCCAGCCCCAGCCCCAACATCCCATAACCCGGCACTCAGCCCCCCCAAACCCAGTCAGTCAGTCTCACCGCACAAAACCCCAACAAAACCCCCAATACCAAAAGCTGACCGTTTCCAAAAAACCAAAAAAAACCCCCGCTTACCATACCAAAACTTTGCGGCTGAAAAAACCCCCCCGGTGATTCCAAAACCAGCAATATGCAAACCAGTAGGGAATATATACGAGTACAGTAATATCCCCCCCATCCCTCCCTCCCGTTAAAAACTTTCCGCTGCTGGCACGTGGGTAAGCTGTATGCAGCGTGGGAGAGAAGTATGTAGTAAGCGCTAGCAAAATCCGCATTTCGGGGTTTTTTTTTGGCTTTAGTGTGATGGGGGTTGGGGTTTTCAGCTGGGGATACGAAGAGAGAGAGAGAGATGCATGCATGGGGGTTGTCGCGTGGTTGGGAAAGTATGCATGCATGGGGGACACGTGGGTTTTGGCATTGGCATTGGGTGGGGAAAGCGAGCGAGGAAGGGAGGGAGGGATAGGGTGCAGGGGTTTTGTCGGTCGGGAGTTTTTTCTTCTGTGTATGTATTGGAAGGAGGTTGTGGTGGTTTGCAGTGTGGATGTGAGACTCGTGAGAGCTATGTACTACTGTGGTAATAAGAAGAAAAGAAAAGAAATAAAGTTGGGTTTGGTGATCCTAGTTTACTACAGTAACTCCGACTACAGCTACCTAACTAGTCCAAAACGCCCTACTTTGCGGTTCAGCGCTCTTTGGTGTTTCGCACCTTGAAGCTAGAGTCGCAAAAGCTAGAGAGGAAATGGAAATGTTCAAATGTGCGATAAGGGAAAAAAACCCGTTTGGTCCTGTTACATCCCCGTTGAAGATGACTGGTGTGAAATACTAAGAAAATCCCCTTCCCAGGCGGTAAAAAAAAAAAAGGGTCCAAGAAGACGCAGCTCGGTCAGCTTGGACACGACTAGGCTCCTACAGCCTCACTCCACCATCGTAGTTTTCACCGTCACCGACTCCACCACTGCCGGCTTCACCGTCACCGACTCCACCATCGTAGGCTTCACCGTCATTTTCTCCGTGCGACCCCACGCAGCTGCAAATAGAGACACTTGGCCTTTTAGCGATTCGAGTTCTTGCATGCACACACTTTTCACCTGGTCGGTCTGCAGCAAGCGCACGGCAGCGTGGTGTCGCTCAGTGGTGGCTTGTGAAGAGATTTCGGTTGAAGGCTCCATTGCTTTTTTGATGATGGTCTGTGCTGTTGAAGAACCGTAGAGTGCGACGATGATGGGGAATGTGTATTCGCCGTTAATGAGGTCTTCTGCTAGAGTGCCTTTGGATGCTATCACGTCGGTGGAGTAGATGTTCTTGCAGTCGTTCTGTAGTTGACAGTACCATCTGTTTGGAGTCAGTGCTGTACGTGGTATGGTGTGTAATTCAAAAACTCACCCGACCTTGCTCATGAGCTCGTCCTTCTCGTGGCTCGCAAATACTAGCTGTCCAAGCAGTCTGAAGAGCGCACCAGTCTTGAGATAGGCACAGTGTCTATAAGCCTTGAGGGCTGATTCCTGGTCCGGGAAATTCTCGAAACCGTCTCGCCGCCAGACAAGAGAGATATCTTGACCTAAACCCAACTGTCAGAAGCGAATCTGAACGGGAAAAAATTAGACTTACCCTCGTGGATTTCCTCTAGATTGGCGAGAACGTACGGAACCAAAGCCGGCCTCTGAGTTGAACATCGGTTGACAACTTCCATAATCCGAAGGTATGCCCTATTGATCGTTTCACTGGACCCGTATATGCAATGTGCAGCTGGCTTTCCTTTTCGAGTGAGGCTATTATCCGCAACGTCATCGACTAAGATGGCTCCAAAATGTACAGCGTCCATGATGTCCAAGACAAGGTCATAGAGAATCGGATCTTCTGAACTCAGATTAGGCTTCAGCGTGTCAACGAATTTCGAAAAATGTCGTTTTCCATAGGTCCAGAGGATATATTCATAGGGACAGGTAATCTCGTTCTGAACTGTGGGTTTGGGCCGAGTGCTGAATGCATCGCCTCGCTTGACAACCCTGAGACTTCCATGTAAAGATGGGGATCTCAGCCAGCTTGCAACCCTCTGAAGGTAGACAATGGGACCTTGGGTAAAGCCAATGAACCCCGAGAATACTAAACTGAAAACGTATGACGAGCTTGAGAGAATCATAATGAAATATTTAGTTATAAATGTGCCTTTCGGTGAAGCTCAAGGATAGAAATCTGGATCTTTATGCTTGAAAGTATCAGACACTCTGGGGTATTTGAGAACTTGGACAGAGTACGGAATAAGTAACATAAAGTATATAGACCAACCTATACGAAGAGGCCCAGCAGCAACGGAGGAATCAGGCACCGGCGTACGGTGGCTTTGTCAACGTGGAGGTCCAGATTGCAATCCCAGCTCTAAGGCTGCATTGCAAACAAATGAGTCCAACGCGGAGGGGTACGGTAATCCTGCCAACCCAGCGGCCTAGATTGCAGTCCCAGGTCTGAGCCTTGATCTTACCACTCAGTGTTCATAGCCCTGTCACGCCATGCTGCCGAAGATAGACGGGATAGCATGCCTCGTCTCGTGGCATCACAGGAGGAATCCCCTGCGCCAATGAAGATCTGTGTATTGTACTGGAGGTCTGCTATACAAAGAGCTAGCTATAACGTCTTCGGCTGAGCATTCCTCAAATCTTGCTTCTGCAACCGAAGCATCCTGTGCCGTACTGTGGCGGTATAAGCAGAGTAGCAATCTTCGCGTATCTATAAAAGTACTTGTACCTGATAGGTTACTATGATGGAGTCTAGGGTTTCGAACACCACCCGTCCAATCCTCATCAAGTCATCGTCGGATAGAGAGTTGGAATCCTCAGGACCTGATAATAATACCGCAGTAGTTAGCTGACGGTGTAGCGAAATATGTCCAGGACATTCAGGACCACTAGCCTTGAAAGTTTGCTCATTGGGCTCTAGCTTGCTTATTGCTTACCCTCCAGCCCATCATCACGATCTCGTGGCAGGTGGGCGCAAATTCGAATTCCGTGCCGTACTAAGAGAGGACGCCGCTCTATCGCATTTGTTGAAGTAAGAATGCCTTTACCTGGATTACCAAGAGCATAATCCCAATAGCTTGCCCTACCCTGCCAGAATCTAGGTTATCTATACCGACTCAGCCCTCTCAACCACCTAGACGTTTGAAAAATCCCACAATAACGGTGAGTTCTGCGACGCTCTATCGGACTTATCTACTAGGCCAGCGGCATTAAAACGATGTTGAGGTCCCAAATTTGAGCGTTCTAGCACTCGCAATATTTCGTTCCCCAAGATAAAAAGTTTAAGAACCACTGGTCCTGACAACACCGCAATTTAAAGCTGTCGTTGACGATACCGATCGGCATTATGATATCTATGGATGGTGAGAAGGTCAAGGTGGCTGAAAACAGAGATCTTCTTGTTATCGGTGCAGGTGCGAAAGACGAATTTCTAGAGTTGCCTGGATGACTGATCATGCTTAGGACTTCATGGATTGGTGACGGCAAAGGTCTTGCTCCACTCGTCGCAAAAACCGTTTTCCTCTGTCACTATATATGAGAAAAACTCCGCCCTAGGAGGCGTATGGGCGTCTAATCGTATATACAACGGTCTGACAACGAATTCACCTTTGCTCACATACGAAATACCGGACTTTCCATTTCCTAAACACCTCCGTGTTGCAGGTGCTCATGCCTCTGCCCAAGATGTCAACTCATACTTCCAAGCTTATGCTGACGCATACTCCCTCACCGAGAGAATACAGTACAGCACACTAGTACAGGATGTATCCTGGGATCCAGAAAGCTCTACCTGGTCGGTCAAAGGCACCTTGAATGGGGCAGAATTTCGCAAGTCATTTGGCTTTCTCGTAGTCTGCGTAGGATTGTATCACACAAGCCTGGATCCTCTGGAGTCCATGATAAATGAATTTGCAGGAGATATTGTCCACTCTTCAGAAATAGGTGAAGCCCAAAAACGAGAGAAGTTGGCTGCGTCCAAACAGGTTATCATCGTAGGTGCTGGCAAGTCTGCACTAGACCTTGCAACCATCCTAGCCAAAGGGCAATGGACACCGAAAGAGAGTAGTGCTCCGGCTGTGACACTGGTTTACAGAAGGCCGCACTGGATTTCGCCACGGAAGATTGTACGCAAGACAGTGGCATTTGAGAAATTGCTCTTCTCACGTTTCGTAGTAAGTTCTTTCTAGTAGCCCCCGATTCGAACAAATAAACTAAATTCAATCCGGCCAGAACGCTTGGCTTCCATATGTCGAAGCACCTGATACCTTCCACAGGTGGATCGCTGAGACCAAGTTTGGGAGGTGGCAAACTAAGCAGATATTCAAGATCGTTGCGGACGACTTTGTCAAATCTAATGGCCAGCAAGACCTGCCTCTGACGATTCCTGAACATCCCTTGTCAGTAGCCCTCTCCGGAGCTCTTCATGTAGAGCCTCCTGGGTACCTCGACTGCGTGCGTAGTGGTGATATACGCATTCTGGAAGGCAGTGTCTCCGGATTGCGTGGAAATAATGTGTCTGTCCAGCGGAACAATGGGGAAAACATCGTTCTCAAGGCGGATAACTTGCTGGTGGCAACAGGCTACAAACTTGTAAGTTCCCATAGAAAAACCGCTCTTAGGTGCGAATGTTGATGTCAGTCTTAGGCTCTACCGTTCTTATCGAAAAAGACGTGCCAAACCCTGGGCCTCTTGAGACCGGAAGACAAGTCAGCTGACAATTGTGATCTCCCTTATATACGGTTGTATCGCCTCATTGTACCCCCCGGTTCCGCCAATTTCGATGGACCTAGAACACCCAATCCTATAGGTGGACACCGCAATATTGCGTTCAACGGGTTTGCATACAGTCTACTTAATCCCACAGTGGCTCATGTCACAGCGAACTGGATTGCGGACTACTTCTCTGGTAACATCACCCTGCCAGCTCGAGAACCAATCGAGAAAGGTACGTGAGAATCCGGTTCCCTTCTTTTCATGGTCTGACCGGGCCAATAGACATTGATAAATTCCATGCCTGGCAAATTGCATCCTTTGGCTCACATGGCACAAAAGGCGTGCATATCGGTCCCCACGCGACGCTCTACACAGATGGACTACTCGCTGATATGGGACTGCAGTCGGGACATGTGGCCAGGAGTAACTGGAGTCCAAGCGAGTTCCTCCATGAATGGTTTCGACCCATGTACCCTGGAATATACGCCCAAGTGGAAGCCACTCGAAGAGCTAGGGTCGAGCCAGCAATGGCCCTCGAGAAATCAGAAGATGGCCATTTATCGGTGGTGGCGAACATCAGGAGTTTCTTCTTGTGCATATGGCGCTATCTCCATGTTTTTTTCATGCTTTTCTCAACCGGCGATATCGCAACACATAGATAATATCACCTAGAATTGATGTTCTTCGTATCAAATTCCTGGTAATAACCGAATTCAGTGACGAGCAGCGCCCATGCAGATGTAGGTAAAGCGAGCTTCGAATCGAGGCTCGTAAGATATAGATTGATATGAACCTGCATTTAGGCAATTTGTCTACAACCCGCCAGATCCGCCCATACCCTACTACGCTCGTGGAACGGAGCTCTTCTCCAACCCACCTTTTTCTTCCAATAGCGTGATTATTTCGTCCCAGAGTTTCTTCTGCAGCTTCTCGCCTTCGGCACTCCTTACCAATTTTGATTCCGGCTTGACCTGCATCTCGCTCAAATACTTTTGGTGCGAATCTTGCCCCTTGACCACTGCCGCATCAACCAGGCAACGAGCACCGTCCTCTGGTGATCTACCCAACAACATCTCGGCCGCTTTGATAGCGTATGACATTGCGCCTTTCATCTGGCGCGAAAGGTTTGTCGCGCAGAATCCGGGATTCGCGGAGTTGATCACAACCTCCGAGCTTGAGACCCGCTGAGCAAGCTCACGTGTCCATAGTAATCCAATGGTTTTGCTGGTGGGGTAGCGGTCTTGCTGTTGATATTTCTTGGGGTCGTTCAAAGCTGCAAGGATGCCGCCGGGCGAGGTGCGTTCAGGGAACTTGGCATTCTCGTGAAGACCACTGGAAACAAAAGTCAAGTGGGCGGGGCTAGCAGGATTGGCAGTCGAAGCAGTCGCACGGCGGAGATTGGGCAGAAGGAGGAGGGACAGCAGAGCTGGAGCAACTGTGTTGACTTGTAGGTCCGATTCGAGTCCGTCCACAGTTTCGACGAAGTGCGAGTTCCAGACGCCTAGACAGTATTAGTACTGGAGATGAGTAGCGAGCCATAATGCTCACCAGCGTTAAGTAATGCCACATCGATACGCTGGCCATCTAGCCCTTTGACGAAGGCCCGCACTGACCCAAAACTGGCCTGATCAAGCTTCCGGGTTTCGATAACCGTTGAAGCTGACTTGAACTTTTCCAGCTTTTCGCGGGCAGCATTTCCTTTTTCGAGGTCTCGTACAGCAAGAATCAAACGCCCTGGCTCGTGTGGCAAGACTGCACGGGCAGCCTCAAAACCCAAGCCAGCGTTACTGCCTGTTATGAGCACTGTTTTGTTCGCAAGGTTGGTGGCTACGATCTGAGGTATCTTGGTACGCTGGGCTCTGATGAAGTCCATCGTGATCACGTTCTTGACTATCAGGAGAGCTGTGAGTGCTTAGGTATAACAATGCGGTAGAGTGTATGATGGCAGATGCAGAGCAAACGACCACGTATTCCGTAGGTATATGCTAAACGCAGTAATTTGTCGGGGGTTCTCACAAGGCTGTCATCAACATGGTATCCTCAGGTGGACGCTCAGAGCTTTGCGGCTAAGTAAGGGTTCCCGACACCCTGCCTGCTGCTGCCTGTACTCTTCTGCACGGCTGACCCATTAGCTTCAAATACGAGGCACGCCGCAACCTTACAGTCCCACGTAAGCGCTATCCAGGGTCAAGGGTCGTTAATGAATGGCTGTCGTGGTCCTGGAGGTAGGTAGTGTCATCAATTTCATATGCACGAGGCGGAGGAAGCAATCAAGAAACAGCCCTGGGAGTGTGATGGATCGAGATCCGTAATGGTACGGAGATGTTGGTGGAGGTTCCCGTAACCCCGCTAAAACAGTGCGGCGGGCAGAGCCCACGTGGCGCCCAACCTAAGGTACTGTAAGGTAAGTGAAGGAGCAGATTACCGAATACTGTATTCCGTATCATAGACTGACTGTATCAGAAGGCAGACATACATAGACTGTACCATAAACTATATTGAATCCTCTCAAATCTCCCACACCGCATCAGGCAAGCTGAGCCATCGTGACACCCCCATCCCAATCCTAATCCCACGCGGTCAACCGACCAGCCCAGGCACAGCCCTTGGTCAACGCTTTCCAACTCTTTGTCCTAGTGGATGGTCCTACTTTCGTACTCGTCTCGCTTCTTCTGTCCTGGTCGATCTGATATCCATCGCACATTCCATAACCTTGACAAGCGTGCCATTGCTATCATATCTACTTGAATATTTGTATATGGATTCTTCTTCAGAGATCGGACGGCTTGAGTCCCGAAACCACTCGTCAATACCGCTGACACCTGTCGTTGATTCTCAAGAAAAAGGCAGAGGGTCTTCTACGACACGTCTAGAGTTTAAACCAGAGAACGAAGATGAAGACGAGACTGCGAATCACCTCACTGGTCTCAAGCTTTACCTGGTCATTGCTGGGCTTTGCATATCAGTGCTCTTGGTAGCCTTGGTTCGTCGCCCTACAATAACCATCTCTGTCCATCCACTAAATAGAGCATTTAGGACCAAGCAATACTGGCAACGGCAAGCCAATAACAGCTCTCATACACTCTTCGTCCGAACTGACATAAAAAAGGCGATCCCAACCATCACGACCGACTTCAATTCTTTGAAGGATGTTGGGTGGTACGGCAGTGCTTTCCTCATCACAATGTAATTCTAGCCAGCAAAGCTCGTGCCCCGAGTGTGCCCACCTAATCTCGAACAGTTGCGCCTGCCAGCCGCTATCCGGCAAAGTCTATCAGCATTTTTCTTTGAAATGGACCTATTTAGGGTGCCTCGCTGTGTTTGAGATTGGGAGTCTGATATGCGCTACCTCGCCCTCATCAGTGGTCCTGATCATCGGCAGAGCCGTCGCCGGCCTCGGAGCTGCTGGACTCTTCTCTGGTGCACTTGTGATCATTGCCCACACGCTTCCTTTGAGGCTACGTCCCAGTGAGCTTTAGTTCTTCCCGTCTGCACTGGGATTCCACCGGCTAAAACAGTCTGCAGTGTACACGGGAATTATCGGCTCAATGTTCGGACTCGCTAACATTGTAGGCCCGGTCCTCGGGGGAGTCCTAACACAACATCTATCATGGAGATGGTGTACGCATATTGTATACGGGCTGTTGTCTAGGCGATCATAGCTAATTCACAGCAAGGTTTTTGGATCAATCTTCCATGCGGCGCCGTCACGCTTGGCCTTTTGTTCATCTTCTTCCATCCAAAAGTCAGGCCAGCCACCCAAATGCCACTGATGGAGAAGTTCAAACACCTCGACCTTCCTGGTTTTGCCCTCTTCGTGCCGGCTGTGATCATGCTTCTTCTCGCTCTCCAATGGGGCGGCGAAAAGTACGCATGGCGGTCTGCAACCATTATCGGGCTCTTCTGTGGCTTTGCAGTCCTTGTTCCGATTTTCTGCCTGTGGCAAAAGCACGAACAAGACGAAGCTAGTATACCTCCCAGTATATTCATGCAGCGTACGGTATTTAGCAGCGCAATACTCGGTTGGTTCGCTTTCGGCGGTCTTCAGCTGGTCACGTACTACCTGCCACTCTGGTTCCAGGTTATCCTAGGAGCTAGCCCCACAAGAAGCGGCGTCTACTACCTGCCCTCAGTGCTCGGTGACATCGTCGCATCAGTCCTTGGCGGCGTTCTTGGTAAGAAGCTTTCTGGTCCTCCGCTTTCCGTAACTAAGCTAACTGATGAACTCAAGTCACGAGGCTTGGATACTATAATCCTTTCTTGCTAGTGGGAACAACCTTGACCTCGATAGGCGCAGGCTTATACACAACATTAACCATCGACTCAAGCCGTGCGACATGGATTGGGTACCAGATCATTGCTGGTCTCGGCATCGGATTCATATTACAAATGGTCTGAGCTTCGAACTGGCGCGAGATACATTGGCTGATTATTCCCATAGCCACTCATTGCCGTACAGGTAGTCCTACCATTGCATAAAGTCTCCACTGCGACCTCCATCGTCGTTTTCTTCCAATTCCTCGGAGGCTCGGCCTTCCTCGCCATCGCTCAGAACATCTTCGCTACCCATCTCGTCTCAGAGCTAAAGGCTAAAGCTCCAGCTCTCGACTCGGGTCTTATCATCAAGGCTGGAGCTGCGGCCGTACGAAAAGTTGCGCGGCCCGAAGATTTGCAGATGGTCCTGCGTGCTTATAACATCGCCATTACTGATACATTTGTAAGTCGCCACGTTGATCCCTCAGTCATTATTGCCCATGGCACTGACGCAGACATAGTACGTCCCCGCTGTTGGGGGAGCATTAGCTTTTATTGCCGCGTGGGGGCTTCAGTGGAAAAGCGTCAAGGGCAAAGGCTTTATGGGGAGTGGATGAACTTTGTTATACTGCGTGTTATTTTAGACACTAGTAGAAATTGAATGCGATTCACGATTCTGAAGGGCCGTCAACATGCAGAAGGTCAGTCCACTGGCATTTCGATCGCCTGTTAGAAAAAGTGACGTCTGATTCAATATAGCGATGGTACACCTCGATAGGAGAGCCGTCTTTCCAACCTATCCTTGTATGTCCAAGGGCTTCATTGCAAGCAAACAGTAAACCCCAACCCCCCCCATCCCTATCCAAACAATACACCTATTCCTCTTTCCTCAAAAAGACCTCCCCGATCCCACCCACCATCCAAATCCAACCCAGCACCACACAAACAACTCTTCCCCCCGCCCCTTTCCCAAAACAGCCAATTCCAAACCATCTCCCCCGCCATCGCTAAAAGCACTTTACCCTCCGAGCCGAGCAGAAGGGGAGGGAGAGGCATGAGGGCGTTTTTTTATGTCTCTGGGGGTAGGTATGGGATTGCAGTTAGGATGGGCTAGGCATGGTGGTGCGGCTAAGAGGAGGTGGGGACGATTGGGGGATGGTTGGTTGGTTGGTATGTTGGAGCGGGCTTGGGGAGGAGTTTGCATAAAAGCAGAGCAGAAAGGTATGATTAGTAACAACAAGACCGAGAGAACAAATCATCCACCCCCCGAGTAGCTTCGTCCACTGTCGATTTTGGAAGCGGATGAAAGTGAAGAGAGATGAGGAAATTGCCCTTGAATCGGTTCGTGGAAGAAGGGAAAGGATAGCGAGGGATGCTTGGGAAGGGAATGGAGAATGTAGGATCAGGAGAAGGGGGGTTGTTAGCTAGGAGAGGCGTTTGTCACAGCGAAAGGTTACTGGGGTTATTGAGTTAAGGGGGAATGATGGAAGAGGTTGATGGAAAATTATCAATTCCTTGATCTTTACATTTGAGTTTTTTTCACATTTGTCTTTGCTCCGCTGATTAGTGATACCGTAGTCGTGAGCCACCCTACAGTACATTTTCAAAGAGGGCTCCAGCCCCGATCTACTGTATATCACATCGAAACGCGTCCGCTACTTACAGGAAGAATATGCTCTTGGAGAACCACCAAAACGTCATTCAGTTGAAATGGTTTGCTTGCTGTCCTTGCATGATTCCATAAACCGAGATGATAAAAGGAAGCTTCTACCGAACAATTAACGCCAGTGCTCTCGTCGCCAGTCTTGGAATCCCGCGCTTTCGAAGCGTCGGTTGGTCGGAGGGTTGGGATTTGTGAAGGCGGGGAGGGAGGAGGTGAGACGTGCGACTATCATGGCTGGGTTGTCGATGTATGTATTTGGGGATCGCTAGCGCTCGGGGAGACGAGTTTCGGCTGGGAGAGGAGGGGGAAAGGTGGGGGGCAGACGGTGTGCTTGATGGAGCTCTGGGTGTATAAACGTGTCTGGTCTGGTTGAGGGGTGGAAGCGCTGATGATGGCTATGCGGGTAATGGGAGAGACGGTGATGGGGACCGTGGTGGGGAGGATCACTGGCGGGGGGGGAGAGTCTGCCGGAGACTGGTTTGGAACTTTCGGAGCATGTTGACTGGGTGCAACTGTTGACTGGCGCTCAAGGCACTATCTAGCGCCGCAAGAAACGTGCTCAAGATGTCAGTCACGACATTCGTGATCTTGTTGTACCGTAACGTGTTTCTTTCTGAAATGCTACCGGTCTAGGCTTAGTCTGGTAAGTTAGATCAAGTTGGTATTTGAAGATATGTAGGTATAATGGTACTTGCTCTCAAGATATGAGAATAGGCCGGCGAAACAATGATACTCAATGGTACCCAGAGAAGCAAAATAGGTCGCAACAGTGATGACCATAACCGGCCACCACACACAGTTTCCTAATTCCTCACGTTCTGGCCAAGCCGTTTGAACAAGATCAAAAAAGGAGAGCTTGATGGTCCACAGAACCGGTGTAGAAAAGCACACTTACTGCAACAGTCTGGCGTAAGTATTCTTCCGTCCGCTTTGGAAAATAGGCTGGGGCTTAGATAGAGCTGCCCAGAAGAGACCGCAATATTCTCGTATAGGGATTCTTCGCTCACTTGCTAAAGGATGGTATTGATCAAAAGAGCTAGCCAGGTAAGGAAGACCAAACCATGGTTTGTGTAGAGGCGGCCAAAAGCCTTTGATCTGACATCGATTCGGGAAGCGAACTGAAAGCGATTCCGTGGGCTACGCTGCCATATGCAACACCCTTCACAACAGTCAGAATGTGTAGAGTTAATTTGCTATTCAAAACGTCATGCAGGCCATGTAGTCTTACCATGAATGTTGATTCGTAGAGCTTCGCCGGGCCGGACTAGGGGTGTGAGCTGCTTGAACTCATCTCTGAGGATGGCTTTTTGAAATAGGGGACTTAACCAGCGCTTTTAAAAAATATGGACTGTACAACTTGAGTACTGGGAATGAAGAAGAAGAAAATTGTGACAGTCTCAAAGAAGCGGCACGAAGGTAGACTTGTTTTCGATTATGATTCGAATATAACATGATAGGTTAACCATGTTGTGGGCATACTATGATGCTAGGATGACCGACCCACGGTGTCGCTGTTGCTTGCTTTCAAGAAAACGGTGGGCACATGTGCTGGAAAGCACTGTATAGTGCATACCTACAGAAAGCCTTGCGTGTGGTTGCAGCTTGGATGGCGGCGAAGTGGACCAAGGTATCGATCGGAGAGGTAATAGATACTTCCGGGAAGGAAGATCCATCACCCGTCACAGTTGTCACAAACTGTGTCTAAGAACTTTGGCTGCAGCCTGCAAGAGTGTGTAGGGCGCTCACATGGGGTATTGAAACACCTCAACTCTCATCGTCTTCTATTTCGTGGCTAACCACCAATCAATTATCCTTCACCTGGGCCGTCGTTGCGAGTATTGCCTTTGTTGCTTTTCTTGCTTTAACTTTACAAAAGACCATGACGAGCATTTTCCCTTAATACCTCGCCACACAGCTTAATTTCGTCGAGCTATGGCATAGAATACACCCGAACAGTGGATATATCATCCATGGATAAGACCTTCATCATCAGTCAAGCATAACAGAAGATGAAGAGAAAGGCAAAAAAAATAGTCCAATCTAATAATCGTAGAAGATGTAAGATCTATGTACGATCCGAGATTAAGGAAAATAGCATCGGATTCGTGGATGAAGGCCTAAATTTGTACCCCATCCATGGGTGAGGAACTCCACCGACGGGGGCATCCATCCATGGATCCCTGTTTGGTTCATAGATGGATAGATCCATGGACGAGTTGCAACACATAGCTTGTCAGTTCCTGGAAATCCTGCGTGCATCTTGTTTCGCTCGTTATCATACTATGCTCTTTGGCAGCGGCCTGACCAAATGGCAGTATGAAGGAAGACAGTAGATGGAAAAAACCCTCTTACCTACCCTTCTTCTGTTCTGGCGGCGGCGAGTTCCTCGGGATGGCTTGAGACTCACCGAAATTCACATCTTCAGTCAGACCGATTTACTCAGCAGCCCAAGAGAATACCCTGCTTAAAAATTCTGTTCTAGTATATTCGCAGCCTGGCAGTCTTGAGTTGGCTTTTTAAAGCTCTGTAACGAGCTTGAACGACACATTATAGTTGTGGATGATTGGGGAAGGCTTGAAACTGACAAGGAAAGATTCAAGTGCCACCTAGCCCTTGTGGTTCAATTAACATGGACGGCATCGAAAAGGAACGGGCCTTTGAAGTCTCGTCAACCATGGTATCCACCCGTCACGGCGGTAAGCGCTGAACCTTACTCGTATCCACGAGGCGGTTCCCACGCACACTGAGTTTCCGGGCAGGCTAACTCAAAATGGCTAGTGATAGATCATATCGGGCTTAACCTAATTGAAAAGGCGCTAGTGTTAGCCTGCACGGAAACTTAATGTGCGTGGGAACCGCCCCGTAGATACGAGCATACGAGTTGCAATTTCACGCTGACTGGACGTTAAGCCTTCAAAAGACCTCGAAAACGATCTTCTATTTATCATTTAACACAAGCGAGCTCGACTGGGTGTGGGTTCCAGTGGGCGATGCAACAGCCTCCTTGGCAATGACGGTCCTATCTAATACAAAGGTAGCTTTCCATAGCGAAAAGTGTGGATGTACCTCAGCCGCACGTTAATGGAAGTCATCACCTCGAGACTAGACGCGGATCGATGGGACGGAATATGGCGGCACGTTGGTTCGCACTAAGTTTCACCAGACGCATGAATAAAGGATGCAATCCTCCAAAGTCACCGCTTGGTACAATGATTTGTTCCATTCGAACCTCAATACCGAGGCGTATATAATCTCTGCCCTGTCCTGTTTGTAGCGAATTCCAATGTCTTACATTACGATAAGAAAGCGAGCATTTCTATATATCTGTTACCGCACTCCGCGTGGCTGCAGCGTCACAGAATTACTTCCTTTTATCTTCTCATCTGAGTATTAGGAAAATTAGTACAAACAGCGAGACACTTTTTCGAAGCCATCACCAGGTCGTCCGAATTCTACAATGCCTTCGCCGATGGATAATATGGCTATCTATATGGCCCTGGCTTTAACTCCTCTAGTATGGTCAATTCTCACTGCATACTGTATCCTAGTGAATTATCGACGTGGTTCACTGCTAAGTATACATGCTTGCCCAACTTGCAGAAGAGAACAATTAGTCACGGAGGGAAAGCCAGGTTCAGGGACCTTGATGAGCAACCTCGTGCGAGCATCCAATGCACAATCTCAACCTGGAAATGGTGCTATAAACCAGCATACCGCGAGCATCAGAAAAGCAGACGAATCGAAACCATTGACCGTGGATGAGATCCTCAGTAACATCTTCGTCTTTAATTTTGCTGGTCATGATACCACTGCAATCACTTTAGCGTATAGTCTGCTACTTTTTGTTGCTCGGCCAGACGTCCAGGAGTGGATTGCAGAAGAGTTGAATCTCTATCTAGACAGCGAAGATAGCGAGATTTGGATATATGAGGCTGCCTTTCCAAAATTGAAATGATGTCTCGCAGTATTGGTACATGCCCGCCCATGAACAACAGTAAGCTGCTGCTGCAGAGGATTAAGGCTAAAAGCGGTACAGTTTGAAACATTTCGTTTGTACAACCCACTGCCTAATGTTCCCAAATACACCTGCAGTCAACCCCAGACCCTCCGAGTGGGTAACTATGATATCAACATCCCTGAAAATACCCTCGTTGTCCTCAACCTCATGGCTTTACATACCCACCCTCGTTATTGGGGTCAGGATTCTCTTGATTGGCGCCCGAACAGATGGATCCAGAACTATTCGAGATCTCTACCCGCCAATCTCGCTGGTAAGAAGTTCGCCTAGGTGGAATTCGTGGCGACGATGGCAGCTTTGTTTCGAGATCATCGCGTGCAGCCTGTGGCGAGAATGGGGGAGACGCTTGATGAGGCAAGGAACAGGGTGCTGAATGTTGTCAAGGATGGTAGTTTGGAGCTGCTGCTGCAGATGCGGGATCCGAACAGCGTGGCTGTTACTTGGAGTCGGAGGTAGAATCGTGCAAAAGTCAGTGGCATTGGTCATTTGCACTTATCGATCGATGATGGGCTTTGCACACGGCTCTAGTCGACTGTTGATCGGTCCTCTGTCGTTGCGATCTCCAACATACGTTATCAGCTTTTCTATGGTCGAACTACAAGGCAATGCTTTACCGGCCACTATCACTGTTCTCCCGTCATTGAGTTTCTTATGACTGAATATGACAACAACTTACTGGGCGGACTGGGTAGGAGTCTGGCTTCTCTTTTCACGGCTTAGAGTACTGACGATGCATCACGTTCCAAGTCAATGGACCGCCATTCAACAAAACCTTCAACACGCCTGGTCGCACAATCATTGGCCTGTAGTCGACATCTTTGAAGGTAAGTCTTGAAAATCACCTGCATCTGACAGACAGCGTTCTTATTAACTTGAGGTAGTCGGATGTTTCCAGGAGCCGTTGCTACCTCTTTTGTTGGAGAAAGACTAGGACGCCGAAAAAGCATTTCCATTGGTCTTGTCGTCATTGTCATCGGAGCTCTTCTGCAAGCTACCTCTTACACGCGAGCACATCTAATAGTCGCCCAAATCATTGCGGGTTTTGGTTTGGGGATCATCGACTCGACTATGCCGGGTTTCCAATCGGTATTCTCGCCCAAACTGAGTAGAGGGTTGTGTAAGCAGGCAATGGTTATCAGCAACGGTTGGAGAGTAAGTTGGTGGTAATGATCTGATGTATGCATCTAATTAACGACCCTCAATTTCGGCATTACCATAATTTACTGGATCGACTATGCTTCCTTCAGTTCTACTGGCAGCTACGCGTTCCTGTCATCTTGCAGTGTAGTTTGTCATTCCAATGCTTTTGATTATCACAATACTGCCAGAAAGTCCAAGGTGGTTAGCCGCTCATGGCACGGAAGCCGAGTCGCTTGCTAGATTATAGCGATTGAGAGGACATTAGCTGGATGACGAGATAATTCGAAAATTAGACCGACATTGTCGCAACAGCTGCTAAGGGAGCCTCAATCAACGCTGGATCTTGGAACAATCCTTTACATGCGGACAAGATTCTTAGTAAGCGGCGGTTGCTGATTGCGTACGCGATTCAAGAGTTTCAGCAGCTGGAAGGCATTAATGCTTTTATATGTGAGTTCCAACTAGTAACCAGTCCAAGAATGCTGGGCTCAGACCCGCACAGATTGTTCGAATAGTCTATTCTCAAACGTCGGCTTCAGCAACCACCTCTTCGCCCTAATGGCAGGCTTCCTCCAACTTTGGTTCTTCTTAGCATCCTTCATCCCCTGGCTTCTCATAGACCGCCTCGGTCGACGCCCTCTTCTCTCTATGATCACTATCATGGCCTGCGTCGTGGCCATCCAAGCAGCCTTAGTCTACCAAGTCCTTTATTGAACCGTTATTGCGTACAGTGCAGGCATTGATGGGGCAGTCATGCTTTTCATCTTCGAGGGTGCTTTTACGATTGGATCTATGCCACGTTTTTGGTGTACCGATCGAAGATCCTACAGCTGAGGCTTAGGCAAAAGGGGAGCACCATCTCAACAGCCAGTAATTGGATTTGCGACTTGGGTTTTCTATGGTTACGCCGCTGGTGATAAATTATATAAGGTGGAGGACTGACATCATCTTTACCGTTTTGAATGCAAGCAAACTTCTCAGAATTTGGAAGTCTTTAGAGGGTAGCTAAGAAAGATCGCTGACGATTTCCGTCTAGGCAACTTGGGTCCAGATTATATCCACTCCTTTTAGGAAAGCAAAGGCCGGGAGGTAGAAGACTTCGATAGGCTATTCGCAGGTGAAGACGACCGCGCCCTTGTTCGGAATTACAATCAGACTGGGATTATTGAGAATTTCATGGAAGCGATTAATAAGTCATAATAAGGAGAAGGAACTTGTGTAATGTGGTAAGAATTGCATCTGTTTCAGCCTGTCTTGGAGAGATAGCGGAGCAGTAAAAATCAGCGACAACCTCGCAGATATCATCTGAGCATCACATGCATAACAGAGAGGCCCAATACCATCTAGCTTTCAATCACCTCGTCCAAAGGTCTGCAAGTGTTCTGGGAAGAGACATGAGGAAGGAATCATCCTAAGATGCATTCCAGTGTTCGTCTTCCATTGCTGCTTTTGTAATGGAATAAGCTGTCTCGCTATAAAGGCTTTTCGGGCGTTCTTTAACCGAGAGCGGGAGCGCCAAAGGCGGCTATTAAGGCCTATGACATGAACTTCAAACGGACATTCTCTTTACTTCCTTCATACCTTCAGACACTTCGTCTCAGAATACCTTGAACAGCAGTGCCGTTGACAGATGCACGTCTCTAATGACGCAGGGTTTCATAGCTTGACGTACTTAACCGACCCAGGACAACGAGGTTTATATCATTTGCAGTTGCCAGCGATGACTTCAACGGCAGAGGGCTCTAGTGGAGTAGCAAGTTGCCCAGAGAGTCTGTACACGAGGAAAAAACCGCAGTTATCTTGAAAAGCATTGATCTGTGGGGTATGGCAGGTTTATTTCCTATATCAAAGATTATGTGTCCTGCAATATGCTTGGCCTACCAACCCGAGCAGCTACTGTCTTATTCAATGCCATGTCTTCGAATTTGAATGCTTAAAAGCCGTCTGAAATAAATGCAGAACATAAGGCTCATCAACTTTTTTCGTTCACTGGGATGCGATCAATATTGTTCTAACTCCGTTCGGTCGAAGTGCCAACACAATGGCGCTGCCCCAATCTTTCCCCTGTTCGTATGAGCACTTCTGAACAAGATCACGAACACGTGTCGTAAGTGGTCACAAGTTAGGCTGCGAGTGCAAACAATCTATGCTGAACGCAAGATAGGCTTGCCTCCTTCATGTAACAGCTATTCATCAAGAGCTTTCCAATAATTTCTTCCATCGGTTTTAATCACCAGCACATTATCCTCAGCCAGAACTTCTAGCATCTGCGTCACCACTCCTCGTTAAGCCAGCAAGATCAAGTTCGGAAAAGCAATATGTCTTTCCCAACACCCATACCTCTACAATCTTGGTTCTATCCAACGGGCAACACGCCAGCTGTCAATCTCCTACGGGACGGTCCAGCCTGGAACAGTGCTCACGCGGGTAAAACAACAAACCTGCTCCTACTTGCCTGTGGGGATCCTCGCAATATATTGTTTTCGTTGTGGAATCTTGGTGAACACGGTGAGTTTGCTCTAGAGCTTTCAGCGACTTACGAAATAAACAACATAGGTTGGGTTATAGTCCCAAGATCTCATCCCTTCGCCATAGGCGGGTCTGCAGCTAATTTCTCGCTCCTTCCGTCATGGGACCACGTTGCTAATGCCTCATGATTTTAGATACGCCACGCCGTCTTGCTTTTACATGTTGCGACATAGAACCGGCCGTACTTGCCCGAAATGTTGTGCTTTTTAGCCTGATCGAAGATGAATATCCGGCCAAGATCACCAGCCAACAGCATGATCCGGTCACGGCAGTCTGGAACCTTTTTTACCACTTCTTCATCCCACAAAGCTCAATGGACATCCTTCGAACCCAGGCAAAGCTACTGTTACAAGCGTCTGAATCATATGACTTATGGCTCTTGTCGCCGTATGGAAAATTCATAGCCTTCCTGGACAGACATACGTTGGTTCAGCTGCGCCAGGTTTGGATCCAGTACGCCGTGATCAATGACCCTGATGAACATGAAGCAGGAGTCAGATCGGCCATAGCCAAACGAAGCAGAGAAGTAGTAAACCGGAATTTCTCACAAGGCTTGCGTGGCGCCGGCCCTATGTGGCCGGAAGCAGTGGAAACTGTAGCCCACCTCTACAAAACATTCTGGAAGACAGGAGTAGTAGGAGGGAACGCCAAAGATTTAAACGCCCTAGGAAATAGGGGCAGAGGGCTGGTCAACCCCATGTTTGCGGTTTCGTCGGCGCCCACAGCGGCTTTCGCCGTTCACTATGGAACGGAGCCCTTGCTAGGGTTCCATGTGGCTGAAGTATTTGGGAATAAGAGCGGAAACAAACGGGCAAGTGTTGCCGCGAAAGCTGACCAAGTCGTTAAAGTTGCTAAGACTCAGTTCCGCGACTGGTGTTCGAGTTTCAAGAAAAACCTCGGCAAAGACTGTATCGTTATCAACATGTTTTGCGGAGAAGCGCTCTCGCTTTGCGGTGAGCTGCAGCGGAAACTTGGAATCATGGAGGACCAGTCATATACAGCTGGGGCATATGTAAAACCTTGGAGCTCTTATCCACTGGTGCTCAATGGGTTCGCAGAAACGACTGCTGAAAATGGATACGGACCTTTTGATGTAATCGATACATCTAATCTAGGGGACCATATCGGTTTAGTAAACGTTCTATCTGCCGCAGCACCGCTTTTACCGCAGCACTCGTACGCGGTGCTCTACACAGAAAGTCTGCCAGTCGCCTCCAGCACCGTCGATAAACAATTACAAGCCACGCTCTACTCTGACGTTGCAACATTTTCGTTGTTGCTAGGGCTGGCGCCTATTGGGTACTTTGCAGGCGTAGGTTGTGAAGCCGCCGGGTACGATACTGCGCAGAACCGGGGTCATGGTGCGCAGCAACATCGCATGCGGGTGACATGGATATCTCCTGAGGCTCTAGCTTCGACTGCCATACCAGGAACGGGAATAAATGACCGAGGGTCACTGCAGGTCAAACTCGATCCTACGCAGCTATCTCGTTATCTTTTCAACCTTTACAAAAACATGTTTGCTCATGAAAATCTTGCCAATTTAATGTCACAGTTGCAGCGCATAAACGATGAGCCATACTCGACGGACATTCCACGTTATACTCGGCGTGGCTTTGTTGCCCTGCTCGCTGTAGCCTGGAGAAAGAATAGCACCGATTGGAAGAAGACGATAAATTTGCTCCTGAACGACATAGGAACAGACAAGTCTTTAGATTTGGGACCAAACAGTCTGCAAGACTTGTATACCCAGCTTTACCTTTTCGACCTGCCGACAATAGATACTTTGGAAATTGGCCCGAGACGTTTACAAGGCCTGGATTGGATCATGAGGAAGCCAAATCAAGACACCGGGTTCCTTGCGCAGGATGATATTCCCGCTATTGTGCACGTTAGTTTGGTGGTTCCAAGGGCGAGATTTGACACATTTGCAATGAAGGAAACGCCCATCGTAGAAAGCCCGAATATGCATCTTTCGATCGCCCAAACCAAAAGCGGGTATGAGTTCGATAACCATTTTCATTCCTTCCATTGTTTCTTTGGTACGATAAAACGCGCGCATGGGACCGACACATTTAGTTTTGACGAAGACGAGCGAGGCTGGTTGGGGAACTGTGACTTGATTGTGAGCTGTGCTATCCCAGCACATGGCTTACTTAACGGTCCAAGAGACGGTATACGGGTCAGCCTACGGCTGGACCCTACGTTTAAACCTCCAGTGGCGATATATGAAGCAGGGCTGGACGATACGGAAAATTTGCACGTGTATCGAAATGACCCAGGCCTGAATACCTCGAATGCATTGTCGACGCAAATACGATTGATGGAGATCTCTGGCTCCGAAACACCAGCGGCATTCTCGACGCTCGTAGAGTTGAATACTGCGAATCAGGCTAGCTTCCTGAAGAAGCATATCGACTTGCCTCAAGGATCGCCGGAAAGTGAAGCTTTAGCAAATAAAGCTGGTGTTACCTTAACACAGAGTGGACCCTGCACCGCATTGCTGCAAATAGGGGGATCATACACTTTGCGTCTTTTATACCCTTTCTGTTTGAACGCTTCAAAGGCAAAATTCCGCGCTGCTAGGAAATCGTCCTGGGTCGAGATTGTGGTTCCCATCTCCTCAGCTCTCGACATAGAAGGAGACTACTGGACGCAAATGGTGCTAGAAGATGGCCATCCACCAATCCCATGGGCTATACCGCGAATTAATATTAAAATCCAACCCGAGCTCCACCTCCCCAAGCAAGACGGTTCCACTACATGGCTAAGCGAATTTTTCGGCACTAGCATGAGCGATGCTGAACAGATCATGCAAAAAGTTGGCAGAACTGCAACTCCCATACTCGATTTCAAAGTGACGCTCTTAACCATATTTGAATTTTTCGTCTACGGGGACCGAAACAACGAACCCGTAATTACTTTCCAGTTATTCTTAAACGCACACCGCCATACCCTCCTATTCGCAAACTCACTCCGTCACGACCTAGACCTAGGCTCCATCGTCATGGACGCTTACGTCGTTCCTCTGACTAGTTCAAGGGTTCGAGAGCTCATCTCGTCTCTCATGGTTCTACAGCACTCGAACCAAACGTCGCTGGATTTTAGCCAAGGAGGAACTACGCTCTGGAAGAGTGCACTACCCGCGTTAGCCGAGAGATGCCGGGATTGGCAGCACCAGGCCACCTGCGAGTATCAAAAACCCGGAGCGGCGCTTTCAACGGCCGATGATCAGTCACCTCTTTGCAGCTGTGGTGAGGGTAGAGTCGGTGCTGAATTTCACAAGAACGCAGTATGGGCACCCTTTGCCAAATACGCTACTCGCATCGCCCTGATGCCAATATTCCCGGTACCGTATCTGGAGTCGCCGAATTGGCTTGGCAAGACAACTCCAGTGGCGCCATCTGGATCGGTCGCATTCTCTTGAGGAGAGAATTCCTATTACTGCAGGAGATTTGATCAAGTGGTGAGAACGTCAACAAGACTGTGTTTTTGCTTTTAGATTTCCAGAATGTTACCCGAACAGCGATTCAGTAGATAGCGAGAAGGAAATACAGAATGAAGTTGTTGTACAGCGATGGCTTTTGTAAGGGCAGTTTATCTAGCTAGTTTGTTATCGAAAAAGAAACTTGTTCAAGAAAAACTTCGTAGAAGAAACTCTTTCGGAAGCAAAAGATCTCAAAGAGATTTTCTGTGACGAAAAATTCTAAGCAAAAGTTTTGATAATATTCTTCTTGACTCATTGACAAGACAACTCCAGTGGCGTCATCTGGATCGATCGCCTCCTCTTGATCGAAGAATTTCTATTACTGCAGGAGATTTGATCAAATGGTGAAGACGTCAACAAAGACTGTGTTTTTGCTTTTAGATTTCCAGAATGTTACCCGAACAGCGATTCAGTAGATAGCGAGAAGGAAATACAGAATGACGTTATTGTGCAGCGATGGCTTTTGTAAGGGCAGTTTATCTAGCTAGTTTTGTTATCGAAAAAGAAAATTGTTCAAGAAAAAACTTTGTAGAAGAAACTCTTTCGAAAGCAAAAGATCTCAAAGAGATTTGTTTCCGCGAAGAAATACCTAAGCAAAAGTTTTTGATGATATCGTTCTTTCGTTCTTTCACTACACACACAGTATTTATCGTTTCATCTCAAAAGATACATGTTCAACACGGCTTTCGACGATTTCCCCCTCGGTAAAAAAATATATATCCATCTTCCTAAACCGAAGGCGATATCCAGATCGTTTCTTACCAAAATTGTACTCTATAACCCAACAATCCCAGCTACATAGCCCATCCCCTCACGCCCCCGTTTCCAACCGGCCAACACGATCCATTTCCCCACTGAGCTTCAATATACGCGTGACGAGAGAAAAAGAGGCAAAGCAGGACTTTTGCGAGAGAAACAATGATAAGAAAAGAAAAGGGTTAAAGCGATGCTACATATACCAAGAACCCCCTACGTAAGTTCTCTACTGCTACGAAAGGAGCTACTGTAGTTATGGATCTTGCAGGGTAGAGAGGTGGAAGAGAGAGAGAGAAGGGAAGAAAGGGTAGGTTTGGTGTTGTTTCGATATCATTAATATCGAATATAACTCCGCTTTGGGTCCTGGAAGAAACCGCACATGCAGGCCTAGGACCTGATTGCTTTGAGATGAAACATTATATCAAACATACGCGGGTACTTCGGTACGGTGAAGCAGGGACAGCAGTACCAGTCAGAGACCTTTGAATCTGATCTTTGAAGAGTTCACACAAGCAAATACATCCAGAGACCCCGAAACTTTTATGATACTTATAGCTGATCGCTGTTGTACCTCCTCAACGGGTATATCATATTTTACCTTAATACTATCAGCACAGTCTCCAGGTGCGAGGCCCAGAAGTCCATATAATTTGTCCCTGGGATCCGTAACGGCTCGATCTGCAAAGCGGCTAAGAAGCTCCAGGATATCGATCGTTATCGACCGTGCCTGAGCATTCTGTGATTCTGTAGGTGCTAGTTGACGGGTTCACGAAAGCCCTCGATGAAGTCCCCCGACCCTAGCCCCCCACTGTTCCCAGTGGCCAGAGCGCAGCATGTAAGGTGATGTTTCCGGCTGAAGGTGCCCCCCTTGACCAAATCGTCCCATTCGATGACATAGAAGCCACAAACCAGGACTGGATTCTGAGCCAGGACAACCTCCTGAATAGTCCACGTTCTTTTCCACCAGGTTCGATTGACCATCTCTACTACTGAACTCATCGTGACAGAGCGGTCTTCTACATCCGTAAGGTCATGCGTAGTATGTAGCGTCAGTTCAGTCAGATGCTTGTTCTCACTCGATTGCTTGATAGGATGAACATGCAGTAGCAGTATTATCATCGTCATTACCAAGCCAGACGACAACATTTCTAGCATTCTGATATATCTCACGCATGAGACAGACCTGATGGTTTTTCTTATGTGCGTTCCTTTGGTTGATGGATAGGAAGTCAATCATAAAACGATTGGCCCTGGCTTCTGTATCTCTCGGATATGGTGAAGAGCAATCGCTAGATTTGTCAATATCTTTTGTTCTTTTCCGGTTCTGTTATGTAAGAGTGTTTATAGATTCGTTCTGCGAGGTATCATCCAAAGTGCGTAAGAGCGCGTTGTAAGGTATTTCGTGGAGCAGCGGTCCAACCTCAAGCAAACAAACGGTCGAATTCTCGTATTGGCCGGGTAGGAAATTGACAACTCAGATCTCTTGATCGGCGTTCTCAAGCGGCTTATAGATGTGGTCTGAGATACCAAGAATCTTTACCTTGATGTCCTTTCTCTCTACATGGTCCATACTCGCAAGACAAGCAACGCAGATACTGAAGCCTGAAGTATTAAAGCAATGAAACGAGAATCCAAACCGAAGCAGACTGTACAGCTCGGACAAGTTGCATAGGGTTCAGGAGGGGTGTAATAGACACAGAACAGAAGACTGAAAATAGAGATACCAATTGCCCGGGTAATACGAGAGGAAGTTAGGTACGCGACGGGGTGCCGAAGCAGCTCATTTTCCCTAATGGTCTTGTAACTAAAGGCAGGAGCAAAGCCAAAGACCAGGATATCGGCAGCTTATGTGAAGCTGTTATGATGATTGATAGATGCCAGTGATGCCTAACACTAAGACAGGAGGGAAGGTGCTTGTATAGCCAAGCCCTACAGCCCTATGAGCGAGACAAACCTCTTTTGTATGTGCGCGCAAGTCCTGACACCACGTTACAGAGAACCGACACGCCATATCTCGAGAGCCTTGATCAGTGTTCCTTCCATGCGCCGACTTGAAAGTACTCCTAACCCCCAAGATGCTGACTGAGAAGCGCTTGAAGGACGAATGCTTCACGCCTTTTCCCTGTTATTACCCGCTTGCTGTGTCCGCCTTCCATTAAAAACCCAAGACAACACCTTCCCAAACTCGAAGAAGACCAGCCATCCGCCCGAGGGAAAGAACACAGGAACGAAACTTATTGCAGAATTTGGCCCAACGAACCGAACAGGAATATCCTAGAGCTCACATGCAACACCAGAATGCAATACCACGATACTCCGCAAAGATGTGACAGCTTTTGTAATCTAACCCCATACAGATTGCTGAACGCCGAGATTGTTTTTTCCTCCCCAGTTTCCACCCCAGGGTGTAGTGTCTTTCGCGCTAACGGAAGGATTAGAGGCGGCGGACGTAGACCGTTCGTTTGCGATTGTATTCTCTTTCGGAGCAAAGCCATAGCTAAGTGGCGACGGGAGAGGGGTAGTAGAACGCTTGTTGAGACCCTGGGTTTGAGCTGGGCGGCTACCGATCACCCCAGTGCCGATAGGAGCCACTGATGCCTTTGCCTGGCGCGGCGGAGATCCTCCAGGAGAGGATGTCGATGTCCGGCTTGATTGCTGAGCTGTGTTTTCGAAAAGGCTAAAGCTCTGATTGTTCGAAGCTGGGGACGAGGTGCTGTTAGCACGTGAACGTTGCTGTTGCTGCTGCGGTTTTGGTGACGGTCCCGTCGGAGCATTCGGCTGACTTTGCTCGACAGCGTTGAATTGACCGGCGTTTTCCACATGTGTAGCCTGAGCCTGGTTCTGACCTAGACCAAAAGGATCATATGCAAGTGGGGAAGGTCCAGCAGAGTTTGACGCATTCGACCCTTGGACTGGCGGACGAGGGGTAGAGCTGTCGTTGCCAGCCCCAGCACTGTCATAGAATGATGCGGACCCATCGCCGTAAAGCGCCCGATGTTGACGTGCGATTAGAGTTCTGCGCTCCTCTTCGTTCATCGAAGCAGGACTGTTGGCGCGAGCAGACTTTTGTTCTTGATGATAGTTGCGAAGTTCACGTTCACGCTGGGCAGCCATTTTCCTCTTGACTTGCATCATTTGTTCAGCTTCACTTGGCCGTGGCTGATGACGCTGGTTCGCGTAGAAGTTCTGTAGGTTGGAGCCAGAATGCGATCGCATTTGATCATAATCGCTGATGGAGTGGTGGCGTGGAGGAACACCACCCATGCGTTGGTCTAAAAGGAATGAGTGAACTGATGGCAGACAGACCATCCCGAAAAAGCTTACCGAACTCGGCATAGGGACGCGAGCCTCCCATCATCGGCATAGAATCCCGCCTTGAGGGCGCATTGAACACTTTTCCACTCTTACTCAGATTGTCGAGAGCGCGGTCAACCTCTGGAAAAAGATTAGTCGATTTACAATCTAGAGATATCTACCTGATGGACAGTGGAGCCAGCCCAAATAGTTCCAGAAACGGCCGAGAGGCAGAACCATACAGCTGAATTCTTGCTGTGGTTCCTTGATATCTGAAGGGAAATTGGCGACGTACCCTCTACTTGCATATCAAATGCGGATATGCGTTCCTGCTGTATAGCAGAGCTGGTGCCTATTTGGCCATGAGATGATCCCTCCCTACTAACCAGTTGTGTATTGCGAACGTACCGGATCTTGACGGAGGTGGTGGTTGCTCCCAGGAACCCTGACTCATGGGAAGCTGCCATGACTGAGCTTCGTAGAATGACATGCTGCTTGACCGAGATTGCTACAGATAACGAGTATTGCAGAACCGAAGACGGGGGGAGAGGTAGGTTGGGTGTGATGTTGGTATTACAAAAGCATCGAAGCTGCAATACCTAGTGTGAATGATGAAGAATCAGCCATGGTACTCTCGTTCAACTGTACATGAACGGGTCGCTGTTGCTTATCTGGTCGCTTGTGCGGCCGCAGACTGTAGATTGGGGGTGTTGAGGTTTTTTCTTCCTGTAGATCCTCCGATCTTAGGCGAGAGTGGGGAGTGACTTACTGATACTTGCGGGTTCGAGTTGAAATCTGATCCGGCGAAGTTGGAAAACGCTCGATAGAATTGAAATCGCCCAGAAGACGAACAAGACGGCAAGAAAAAAAGATGTTGTGGAAAGAAGGGAGAGGAGAGGACTTTGTGGTCCCTCGCGCCGTTGATGCTAGTGGAATTTCTTTAACTTAAGATTATTCGGTTGAAATTACCGTTCAATTTACCTTTCCATCGACTAGGAAGGTGAGCTTTAATCGGCTCCGCTCTTTCAAATTGCTGTCTCACTAATATTCTAGACGCTCACGGTACTTTATGACCATCTCATCTTACGGATTTGTTTCGAGCTCCAAGGACGCGAAAAGCAAAGAATCCTCAAAAGCGACAGCTTCACGCTCTCACATTAACAGTCACTGGTGAACATCCCCAACAAATGACATCAGTCGTTGCCACAGACTGGTGACAGCGGCACCGCTATCATAACAGTCTTCCATGGCCTCGGCCTTTCCTCCGTGTCCAACTGCTACTCAGGGTCTACTTTAGACTTTCCCTCTTGCGACGGCCTTCGTGGAGGACATGTCCTTCAATTAGGATATGATCAGTGGGAATCTCAATGTGAGCGTCGACCGAGGGGACAATCAATTACAAGTTTCGGGATTAATGTCAATCAACAGGCCTATCATTTTCAACACCACGTAAATCCTTCCAATAATTGTTCCATGCACGAAGCATTTCCGGGTGGTGGTTGCCGCGATCACCTGCCTGACGTGCCAAATCATGCATCATGCAGGCCGTCTGGCTAGACTTTGGAAGACCAGTACCGGGTTATGAGCATCTCCGAGGTCGAGGTCGAAGACGACCGTTGGAGAGCGTAAACCTTGGTGTTTGCGCATAGATCTTTCACATGTGGAATACATCTGTCACATAATGCCAAACGATAGTTTCCATGTTTGCCTATTGATCGACTGTCTTCGCAATTTGACCCTAAGTACAGCGTCCCCTTAATGCTTGGAAGCTGTTGCTTTAACCCCCAATCACTTACTACTTTTTACTGCCTCAAATCTCGGTCCATGTGCTGTCCTCACTTTAAGCCGCGATGCCAATGACACCACAAGCTGGTCGGGCCCCAGCGTTTCCGGTCGACTTGCTCTGCTCATGGCCACCCCTGCCAAGGTCGTCGGTGCCAGCATGAACAACAATGGTACGCTAGATCTCATCAGCTTATGCTCATCTCAGCCATACCACAGAAGACTATGCAAAATGTCCATGACAAATTATAGTAGGAATGAAGAAAGGAACATACCCCTAAAACACTCTCGGGTCCAATCAACTTGACCAAGTCATCGGTCATGGATGCCTTAGAATTGCCCTGGGCATCCGTCTTGAAATTTCCGAGATCACCAGCATGGCGTTCGCTGTCAGAGGGAGCACCGTGAGTTTTGGAGTGCGGGTTGACTAGATGAGGACGAGGGGTCAGCGACGTCACGACTCTTGAATTATTTTCAAATCGCTTACAATGCGGTCCTGCGCTGGTGCAGCCATTGGTGTTGTCTCCGAATTGATGAATATGCATACCCCGCTCAGCGGAGGGGTCATTGCCCTTGAGATCGTAGGAGATTGTGGTTGGAGAGGACTCATTGGCCTGCTCGAAGGTGATGGTTCCGCTGACGGAGGAGTCTCCGCGGACGACTGCGACTGAAAAGAGATATCATGTCAGCTGATGGTCTCTATGAGCGGGAGGAAGAATGAGGAAGAAGGGGGCGGAGGCTCGGAAGCAGTGGGAAGAGTGATTGAGAAGAGCTTGCTGAGATGGTGCAGTATAACGGCTGAAGACGGCTAATTGGTAAGGGCTATCGAGTTGGCAGTGCATGTAGAATGTGCTCAATGTTGCTCTGAGGGTCTGCCGGACTCGGCGGCAGCAGGAGAACGCCATAATCCAGAAATTGTGTGCTTACCTGCCTTAACCATTATCGCTGGTGGATTTTATGTTATAAAGCGTCTGTTTTGGTAGTTCCTTAGTAAAAGATGATATTTGGTTTGAATTGTGTTGATGGAAGAGGTCGAGAGGGAGGCACGGATGTACGAGAAAAGGCAATGGCGGGGCAAGATCCGAGTGGTGGGGCGGAAACGTCACGTTTTTGGTTATCAATCATAGTAGGTAGGTAGTACGAGGTACTGTTTAAGTGAAGTACTGCCGTAACCACTACGCCAGTAGGTAAGTCTACAGCATATGATGGATTGCTTCGTTCCTAAAATTGTCGCCACGAAGCCAAGTTTTTCTGACTTCCACGAAGAGACTGCTTTCATGAAGAGAACCGGCGCTGAACATGCTGCTCGCTCAAATGTAAATGTCCAAGCTGAGCCCCAGACGCTTTTCGGTAACTGAAAGGCACCGGTTTTGTGCCGCTCTAATCCTCAGTCAAGTCACCATACTCCCACATTCCTTTCCTTCCCTCCTTCGCCTCTTCCTCCTTCGCCTTCAAACCTTTCACCAGGTCCGTCCTACTCGCCTCCCAGGGCTTCAGCTTCCTGCTAACCATAGCCAACCCTTCTCCTACAACCTCCGCGTTGAAGCTCTTTGATTCGTCTTCACCTTTCTCGGGATTAAACACTGTACACCATAGTGTCCCATCCTTTTCCGTGAAATCTATACTGGCGACTAACTCTTTACCCGCTGTCGCTTGGCTTAAGAATGCGACTGCATCACTGAGGTATTCGGGGCTTGTTGGGAATTGCAGAAACGAGAGCTGGGCTTCAACAGCTTGGGCCTTTAGTTTCTGTGTCGAAAATTGTGGCTGACTGAGAGACCGTAATGACGTCCACGGAACAGTCTCACTGTTGCCGTAATCGATGAACAGGACGTCGGCTTTTTTGGCCTCACGGTCATTGCGACGTATGCGAGCTCGATACCATTCACCATCTTCAGAAAATTTGGCAGCGACGTTATCTCCCGCTTTGGGTGCTGTTGGGAGTGCTCCTGTATTTGAAGGTGAGAGGTGAAAGGTGCGGAAGGCTGACATTAGGGTTGTGAGTGCAGAGGTTCCACTACCAATCAGTTGAAACTTTAGGTGGCATGAGTCGTCAATGTGGGTGACAATAACATCGCGGTAATCTTTCTTAACAGGGCCTGCTGTTGAATTGCCATTTGTTGTCCCATTGGTGCCGTTCGTAGTCGTGTCCTCCTGCACGTCGCCATCTTCCTCTTTGCTAGGGTCCCAGTCGTGCCACATGCCCTTGTGAGCTTCTTTGGCTTTCATCTCGGCAGCGAAAAGCTCGTTGGCGTTCCCTGACTGCTCGGCTGAGTAGGCATGAACGCTAGCAAGCCCTTCCTCCACCAGGACCTTGGCGAAGCTTTCCCGGTTAATGTAGAGAGTGCCAATGAAACCACCAGTCTTGTCGGTGTTCTCGACATCAATTTCTACATCTCTCTGGTTGCAGCGTCGGTTGGCAAAGTCGTGCGCTTCTTGCCCGAAAGGCTCGGCTTTTTCTTGTGGATTGCGTGCTGAGCGAGGAGCTCGTATGCCGGAAAGAACAAATGTAAGTTTAGCATTTTCTCGAGGGATGAGAACAGTAAATCGAGATCCGGACTTCACAAAATCGACAACTGCTGGAATCTTCTTTTGCCTTTGTAGGACTGACGCTTGCACTTTCGCTTTTTGCAGTGTCTCGGAGTAATCTTGATATACCTTTTGCGTCGGAGGCTTTGTTGACCACATCCCTTTCTCATCGTTTTGCGCTGCTTCTTCAGCGGCGAGAAGTTCGTCATAGTAAGGACTTCGATCGTCTGAATCAACATAAGCTAGCTGATATCGTACCCTCAGGAGCAGACTTACCATCGTCACGTCTATGCCTAATGATCGAGGCGAAGCCAGCTTCTACCAGCATTAGGCCAACATTCTTATTATTCACCGTTATCGTGACCACTTCTCGTTCTTCATAACCCTCTGACGCTGCTTTCTTGCCATCTACAGTGACTTTAACGTGTTTGCCTATAAGCTTCTTTCTCAAAAACTCCTTAGCCTCCGCCTGGAAGGGTGCCTGCTTCGGGTCTGTAGGTTTAGGTTGCCGGATGCTGCTTAAACTGACTCGTTTCTCTGATCCTGCCTTGATTCGCAAGTAGACTGTGTCTGCCGTCTGTATTCTTGTAACGGTAGCTTCGGTTTCGCCTGCTGCTACTCCCTTATGGGCTACCATACCCTTAAATAAGCCAAGGCTATTGTCCTTCGCATGCTTCTCGGATTGTCTTAGTGCAGTCATCTCGTGTCCGAGGAGGGTAGAGTGGAAATCGGTGCATCGTGCCAGACCATTTTCGAGTATGAATTTCGCGATGCTGCCATTCGGATGCTTTATGATGCAAATGAGCTGGCCTTGGGGACTTGACCCGACTACTTCAACAGTCACAGTTCGCTGTAACATTCTCGATTCAACAAACTGCTGGGCCTCGGGCCCGAAAGGTTCGGCAGGCTGCTCCTTGCCATCTGAAGTGTTTGTTCGCTTTGTGGCTGGTGCACGGATGCCTGCAACCAGAACTATTGTTTGTACATGTTTCGTAGGAGATAAAAAGATCCGTACAACCATACGGTCGCCGCTCAAAACCCTCTCAACCACAGCATCCAAAGCCTGGCCTTTCCACTGCTCCACAAACTCTTTTGTATCAGGTATTTCATGTGTGTTCTCAATCCTGCCACCTTCAGACGCCCATACACCTTTCGAATCCGATTTTGCTTTAGCTTCCTTTAGTTCCAACAGTTCCAATAGAGCCTTTGACTCCTCGGATTCGTCCTTGCGCGCAGCATCTTCTCTGAGTTTCACCCATCCTTCTGAGACCGCTCCTTCGGGCAATGGATCACCACTCTGGAGTTTCACGGTACCGTAGTCGCGTTTTGCGCCTGTAGGTATGGTATAGAGGACCTTAAACTGTACTACTTTGCCAACGCATTTACGGCGGAGGTACTCGCGGGATTGGAAGGCGAACGGCTGTAGTAGTGAGAGTCAGAGTCTTGCTCTTAGTACGATCAATATTATGAATTCTTGCAGCATCAATCGATTTCAGACGGCCCAGCCCTAACTTGTCACAGCCATTTGTAAGGTAGCACATGCGATCCGGCATATTATATACCAGAGAGAATGTTTTACTAACCTCGTCGCCTTCTCTCCGTAAACGAGGTGCGCTCACGAAAGCGAGGCTCAATGTCCTCTCCTGGCTTGGATTATTAACGCTGACCAGAACTAGAGTATCTCCTGAGAGTACGCTTTTGACTTTTGCTTGCGAGATGGCCATTTTGGAATTTGGAATTGATATAATCGAGACAGTCCAGGTTCAGAAGTGGGGACAAACACACAATATTGGCGATGGAGAGTGTCAGTACTTTGTACTTTCTTATGTACACTTGGGAGCTCTCGGATTTATGAATATGGCCAAGGTACGGAGTAGACTTGTCGTTTTCTGGGGAAAAGTCGAATGTGGGTTCACACTGCTCGCGTGCTGGGGGTGTGGTCCAAGCTTTCTTCGCTTCACGGACCTCGAAACTCTTCTCCGCATTCTCCCTCTTGGTCGTTGATTTGCGCTTCCGTCTTCCACCATCCCAGCCTGATCTTGTTTGACATGATGGAGCTCAGATCTCAGGACATCCATAAATCTTCCTCTTGAGGAGTAAGATAACAGATGGAAACACCAGTCAACCATCGTGCCGATCTGCCTATCTTCAGGATAAATACCCCTTATCGTGCGGGGTCGTGTTGGTCATGGAGTGTATCATTCATTATATGATATGCTATCTCAATTCTGCAATGTCTATAAAGGAGCTGATCCTCCCAGAGATGATGTTCAGGGCGAAAGCAGGTTTAACTAGTAATCTTTGAGAAATTCTTCAATATGAGTACCACCAGCACCGAGCAAAAGATACTCGACAAAGACTTCAAGCCGAAGCCCCCTCGTGCGCTTGTGGGAACATATCCTAACCATTGGCTCTACACTTCTTCCCCAGCGTCTTTCGACCTCACTCGCGCTACGCCTCCAGATTTTCCTCTTCCGTCTCCAAGCTCCTCGATAACCCTCTCCACAACCACTACGCCAATAGTGATCTCGCCGTCCAAAACAGCTTTGGTGATCATCGATATGCAAAACTTCTTCATCTCCACCTCGCTGGGACGTCCCGCGGACGGTGCGGGAAATAAGGCAGCAAAATGCTTGCTCGAAACAGCAATACCAGCAGCGCGCAAAGCCGGTATCCGGATAATTTGGCTAAACTGGGGTCTAACAGACAGTGATATAGAAAAGATGCCTCCAAGCACACGGCGCGCATTTGGCTTCGAAGATTCTATGAAGGCGGAAGCTGGCGTATTGCCTGCTGAACAAGCATTGCCGGCTATTGATGCCCACGGAGTCAATCAAGCAGCAGTGGAACTTCATCTGAAAGAGAAAGCAGCAGACATGAAAGAGCTAACGGAGAATGGAAAACCAAAACGCGTTTACAAGGGACTAGGCAGTGACATGGGCTTGGTCATCCTGGAAGATGGCTCGAAAGTTGATGGTGGAAGGTTATTGATGCGTGATACTTGGAACGCCGCCCTACCTCCTGCTCTCGAAGCGACATATAAAGAGGGCCAAAAATTGAAAGGCATGCCTGATATCTGGATCCATAAGAATAGGATGTCAGGCATGTGGGGTGCCACCACGCCATGTGAAGAGTTTTTGGAGAAAGAAGGCATTAAGACCCTGCTTTTCACGGGGGTTAACACTGATCAATGTGTGGGAGGGTCGTTGCAAGACTGTTTCACGAAAGGATGGGATTGTGTGCTCTTAAGCGATGGCTGCGGAACGACGAGTCCAAGTTTTGCCAGTGAATGTGTCGAGTACAATTGCGCGAGGACTTGGGGCTTCGTGACTGATTGCAAAGCTTTGGAGAAGGGAATCCAGAGCATGCTTGAAGCAGAATGACGAGCAGGACTCAGTACCATGATTTAGAAAGTATCTGCATGTATGTATTTAGCAGTGATCGAGCATCAACAGGTAGACACTGAGGAGCATAATAACAAATTACAGTTAATCACTCAATCATCTCCATGTCTGCCCCTCAAGCGACTCCCGGCGAACCCTTTAGGCGTAATTGCTTTTGTTACCCTTTACCTTAAGCGACAGCCGAAGACCGCCCACTTGGTGGCATTTGCCGTTATCCGTCAATGCGTCATCATGGTGGGGCAGCCTTTTTCCCAACACAGGTGACTGAAGAAATCTCGGAAACAAAAAAGAAACAACGCCTACGTCAAAGAACTTGAGCTTACTTACATCTCACGAGCTACAATCTCCTATCATCAATCGCCGCATTAAACATAATACAGCATGACGACCTCACTCGAACAATTAAAAGCTACCGGCACTACCGTGGTCTGCGACTCCGGAGACTTTGAGACTATCGGAAAGTACAAAGCACAAGATGCCACAACGAATCCCTCCCTCATTCTAGCAGCATCGAAGAAGACTGAGTACGCGAAGTTGATGGATGTGGCCGTCGAGTATGGCAAGAACTATGTTAGTAAAGGAAATCCGACGGTGTATCAGGCAGCTGATTTTTCCAGGGAAAAGATATGGACCAAAAGGTCGACGCTACCCTCGACCGCCTGCTGGTAGAATTCGGAAAGGAGATCTTGAAGATTGTCCCCGGAAAAGTTTCAACAGAGGTTGACGCTCGGTTCTCGTTCGACACCAAAGCTTCGATCGAGAAAGCTCTCCACATCGTCGAAGTACGCAAACAGCAACAACAGATGTTGAACCAATTACTGATCTCATAGCTCTACAAATCCGTCGGCATCGACAAATCCCGCATCCTCATAAAACTCGCCTCAACCTGGGAAGGCATCAAAGCCGCCCATACCCTACAGTCCGAGCATGGCATCAATTGCAACTTGACCCTCATGTTCTCCCTCCCCCAAGCCATCGCCGCAGCCGAAGCCGGTGCTTTCCTCATCTCCCCCTTCGTCGGCCGCATCCTCGATTGGTACAAGGTAGCGATGAAGAAGGACTTTGCTCCCCACGAGGACCCAGGGGTCAAGAGCGTGGTGTCCATCTTCAACTACTACAAGAAATATGGCTACAAGACCGTCGTCATGGGTGCCAGCTTCCGGAACATCGGAGAGATCACGGAGCTGGCCGGATGTGACTACCTAACCATTGCGGTTCGTTACCCCATTTCCCAAACCTTAACACAAAGCAACGGCAAGATAACCCCTATACGCCCTACAGCCCGGCCTCCTAGAAGACCTCTACAGCTCCACCGACAAAGTACCCAAGAAGCTCGACGCCAAAGACGCCACCACCCTCGATATCCCAAAGAAATCATACATCAACGACGAGTCGCTGTTCCGCTTCGACTTCAACGAGGAGGTCATGGCGGTCGAGAAGCTTAGAGAGGGTATCTCGAAATTTGCCGCCGACGCCGTCACTCTCAAGGGAATCTTGCAGAAGAAGATTGAGAATGCTTAAGTGGGGTTGTTGGTCTTTAGATAGAGCGGGTTTTGATGTATGTCCTGATGAATAAAATTGATCTACTCCTTCGTAATTTTTCGTTTAACAAAGATTCCCTATGGTCATCCAGAGATGGCATTATTCTCAACCCTTGGGAAAAGTCTTAGACGTGAGATTTTACATCATGCCGGCGGATTTGCAGATTTGGAAGGTGAAGGCTAGCGTAGCAATCAGTACATACATACTTGCCTTTGCCTAAAGGACCGTAAAGACAGAACATCCTGCTAGTTCCTTGGAAGTTGGAGGGGACTTGGGATTTTAAAATCATATCTTCCATGGCTAGCAAAGTTCGGTGCTTGGTGTGCAAGCATAGTATCCGAAACAGAAGATCTAAATCCATTCGAGTTCGTTTACCCCATCCCAGAAAACGTCCATTCCATCTCCGCGCAAAAATCCTCTAACCCCTTCCCAACCCTTTCATCCACCTCAACCTCCCTCCCGCTCTATTCCCTCACACATCCGCCTCATCATCCACCTCCCTCCCCACCACCCCCCTCCAGCCCCTTCAAAATCTCCTCCTCCGCCATTCCCACCCCGCCAACCGTATTCCCCTCCCCCCTCGGCCTTTCATCCCCAAACTGCCTCACCTCCCTCACCCTCCCCTTCGCAACCTCCAGCACCAGCCCTCCCCTTACCGGAATCCTCTCCCCGACGCCCCCAGAAGCCGCAGCGACCTCAATCCCCTCTTTAGTGACCAGATCCGCCATCGCGGCCGCCACGAACTCGGGCGTCACCCACGCGTCTTCCGCAGAGACCAGACGCAGCTTGTCCGGGTTGTCCGTCCACAGCGGCGTGCGGATGACCCCCGGCGCGACGGCCGTGACGCGGATGCCGAGGGTGTCGAGGGGCGCGAGGGTGCGGACGAAGCCGCCGAGGGCGTGTTTGGAGGCGTTGTACAGGGGGGCGAGGAAGGGGGTTGTTTGGGCGGCGATGGAGGAGATGTGGAGGATGTGTTTGCGGGGTCGGGGTTGGTGTGGGCGCGGTTTTGGATTGTGGGAGAGGAAGTGGGAGAGGGCGAGTTGGGTGGTGCGGATGGGGTGGGTGAGGTTGATGTCGAGGAGGGCGTAGCGGGAGGTGGAGGGGTGGTCGAGAGAGGGCGGGTTGGGGGGAGGGTGCCAGAAGGAGGACCAGGGCTGCGGGTGTTAGGGGTTCGGGGTTTCTGTGGATGAGTGTGGAGTGGGGGGAGGAAGGAGGCTGGAGGTGAGTAGTACTGGTTCGTAAACACCTGCGCCGGGACAGACGATGTCCACGCCTTCGTCGCCAAATTCCTTCCTCGCGAGCTGGAACATCTTCTCCAATTGGTCCCAGTCTCTGACATCTGTTTTTCGAAAGACTGCTTTTGCTGGAGCGACGGAGGGGGAAGAGTGGTTCGAGACGAGCTCTTGGGCTTCTGGGCGGAGAGCTAGGTCCGCGAAGAGCACATTGCATTGCTTAGAGAGGAGGAGGCGGGCGAAAGAGAGGTTAATGCCTGTTCTTAGATATTAGTGCTTGTGAATTGACAAAAGCAGCATCTGAGCAAACCTGATCCAGCACCGGTCACGATGGCTGTTTTGCCTCCTAGTGACATTGCCATTCTCTCTCTTTGGGTTTGACTGAGGTAAGTATAGGATGTTAATTTGAATGGGAAACCCCAGCTCCAAAGGGAGCCGGACCGCTCTTATACTACATGTTGGTGCAGATGCGCTGCATGTCTTGTCCGCCTCGTAGATATGCCGAAAGGAGATGTCTATTTAGCCGAGTTAGGGCTGCGAGCTTTCACGTCCAGGGCAGGTATGCCGAGTGATAACCGTATGGAGCTGGTGACTATTCATTAATAATGATGAAGTCGAAAACAAGTAAGCAAGCAGTGCTTTTTGCAAGGAGTATAAATGCAGATTGTCTACGAGTAGCAAGACAAGTGGCAAACCTGCCGTTCCGTTTGCCAGAGTATCAAATGTTCAACATCAACACATTCGAATATTCAACTAGTCTTATCGACTTTTCTCAGAAGTATTAATGATGCTCTTTGAATGTTCATCCCTTTGTCCATGAGGTATAGTCGAAAACGAGAAAACGACCCACGCTTGATAATGAGTACGGCAACTGACTTTCTAATAAGAAAACTGACGTCTGACTATTTTGATGCAATTCTCACCTAGTTCTTCCTTGATAAACGAGATTGATCAAGTAATCTTCTCAATCTTTTGACAAGTGTACTAATGATTATCAGCGTCGATTGATCTACCTGTTTAAAAAAGAAAGTCGAAGATCAGAAAAGAATATGTAGAATTTTTGATAAGATAGATATGAAATGTCTAGCAGAACAAGTGTACATCTCATTATTTTGATACAAGCTATCAGAAGCGTTTCATATGATATCGATATATCTGACTAGTCTTGTTGAATTTCTGATAAGATACACTTGCAAATTTAAGAACAATAACAAGACATGTTCGACAAGAATGATTAGAAAGAAGTGTCTGAAAGGGGGAAATAGGGCCAAGCTTGATATGAAGTGCTACTTTTCTTAGTAGTCAGTCTGAAGTTTCCTTATAATTTGCTGATAATTTTTCTCTCAGGTGATCGAATCATCGATATCACTCACTACGATAGAAGCACAAGCATTGAAATTAATTGAAAGCATGAAGTAAATTGAAGCTATCTAGTCATATGGCTGAAGATAGCTACATACAGGCATCAAATAGCCAGGTAACTTAAAGTAGCCAAATTTTCGTTATGTGCGTAAAAGCAGAAACAGATTGTCAGATCTCGCGCTTTTAAATAGCTAAAAAAGCCCTCGTTATGTAATTTCCCCCTAAGAAATGTGTTGATATGATGATCAAGCAAAGGCGGAACAATTGCAATGTGCAGGCAAACAGCGTGCAAAAAGCGATCGTAAGAATCATAAAGATCGTTGTTCGTAAAAAGAAAAAAGCATCATAAATCGCAAAAGCTGTGCAGATTTTGCTGATCCGAGATATGAACGTGTAGGGTCTAGAACCAGACCGAAGCGTTCAGAACAGCAGCGTTCCTAGACTGACCGTTCGAACTCGGGGATACCGTCGAAGAAGCAGGTGATCGGGGTGGTCACAGCATTGTTTTCGCTGTCGCTTAAAGTTCACGCGGCGACTATCCCAATCGCTGAGCGTTCGGCGCTTGAAGATGTGGGGGGCGGAGAGTCGATCATGATGTGATCACGGTCGAGAGCATCGTCGACGGCAGTGTTCTCTGGCTGAACCGCGCCATCCGTCTCGGAGTCGCCATTCGCGGCAAAGGAGAGGTTGGCGTCGTCTGCAGTGATATCCACATCGCCTGTGTACAGGTTCGCAGGATCAATATGAAAGCTGCCTTTCCAGTGCTCCTCTTCAGGGATTCGCGCCGGATCCACATAGCGACAAGTGAGGCCAAATCGCAGCTTGCCTTCGGGGATGATTGAATGCTCAAAATATTTCTGCATCTCCGCCCCATGCATCACACACATGTCACCCATTTTGAGTTTCATGGTCAGAATTGGGGGCGCGTTCTTTACATGGCCCTTCTTCAGTTTGCGAAACAGCTCTGCCTTGGCGATCTTATAGCCTTCCGTGTCCCCGGCCAAGTAGTACTGGTTGACTTCAGAACGCTCCTTGTAAAGTTGGGAGCCCAGGAATACTGGCGCAAGTGGATTGTAGGTTTCCAATGTGAAGCCTTTTGGAAATTGGAAATAGCGCTTTTTCAGGCGTATCACCATGACGGCATCACCACCGAGTGACAGCGTTGCGATGGTCGGTCCAAGATCTTTTTCTCCGTCGTCGTGAAACTGTCATTGGTTAGCGACGGTGTCTGACGCCGGCAATAAAACATCAAAGGGTAATAGTACTCACACCTATCGCTTGCTTTTCGAAATACCCCAGGACAAGCTCCTCATTGAAGTCCTTGAAGGATCCATCGGTGACACAGTATCGTCCGGCCCAGGTCAAACGATTCAGCGCGTCCATCACAGGCTTGGGTGCCTCGGAGAAACCTTTGGAGGACACAGAAACAATGTATTTGTACGGCATTCCATAATTGACGGCAAAATGTTTTGTCAAAGTCTCACCTTCCACAGCACTCATTGCAAGCGGGAATCTTTGCAAGCCCATGTCGGCTCCCTGCAATGCTCGAAATATATCATGTGCACCGCCCGGCTTGTTGTTGATGGTAGCGTTTGCCATGAAGTGGGTGATGTGATTCCCAGGAAGTAGGTCATAGGTGTGAATTCGCCAATCACCAACGCACTCTGGCTCGCGCAATGTGATAGGATCGAGATGCTTGTCCTGTGGCAGTGCATGGCCAGTGAATTCCACCCCATGGTCCGGAAGCACCGTGTGAGGGTCAATTACGGTATGCTTGATGCCATGCATGAAGCCGCATTCGATTGTCTGGCATTTCCATGTGTCCCACTGAGTCCGAGAGTTGCATCTACCGCATTTCGGACAAGCCATGCCCTTCCAGCTTGCTAGTGAGACCGCCAAATTGACATCGGATTTATTGTCAGCCACCAAGAGATCGGGCCTAAGGGGATACGGCGGCTTGATATGGCTAGGCCATGAAGTACGCTCCTTCACGAAGAGCGGATTGTATGCCAAATCGGCTGGCGCTTCGTGCCCGTTGAGTTTCCAAAACTGATTGCAGGCGTCGTTCAAACACATCCAGCCATTCTCGAAGACCTGAGGGTTCGATTTGTTGCAGTGCATACAAGCCTGGCGTACGGCTTTGGCACCTGATCTTACCGGCAAAAGAGATCCAGCAGGAGCCCACCAGCTCTTGACGTCCAAATCAATCTTCTCGAAGCGGAACTTGAAGCAAGTCTTACGATTGCTCTTTTCAGCCCAAATGTCGGTAACTTGAAAGTAGTCCATCACACAGTATCGGTGAGGAATTATTGACGGACAATTCGAATTCTTAGATCCGACTATCAGCGCGACCGGGACGAATTGCTCCTTGTTTTTGACGAAGCTGGTGATCTTTGCCGAAGTGCTGCATTGATCGTCGGCTTGCTCCATCATGCCGTTGACGTTTGCTTTACAGCCTCCTCCCGCCCTCGTGATGACAACCTCTTCGTCCATATACGGTCGCTCTCCACAGTCTTTGTCCAGTAGAAAGCCATAGCCCAAGCCGTCGACTGTATAAGCTCCGCTTTGGAAGGCTCGATAGTAGGGCAAGGTCTCGCACAAAGCTTGACGCTGTTCGGCCCACACCAGCGGCTGTCCATATGGGAGCGGTCGCAGATCTACCAGTGGTTGATCCTTCACGGCAGTCTGTACTTTAGCCTTCGATGAAGCAGCACGCTTACGTGGAGACCCTGTGCTAGGAACAGTTGGATTGAATTGCGAGCTCCCAACCTGACTTCCTGCAGAGCCATTGCGTAGCGTGATACCAAGGGCCTGTTGAAAGTCGCCAGTGCTGAATGAAGAGCCAGATTGAATACCGGCATCGCGACTGTCGTGGTTATTATCGACGTGAGGACTGATTTCTGAAGCGCGAGGTTGCACGTGCAGCGTGACTTTGGCCTTTTTTGGAGGTGGTTCCTGTTCCACGCCTTGCTCTTCCTCAGCCCACTCAGCCGGGTGAAGCGTGGCAGTAGTGATGGCTTGCATTGCCGAAGTTGCTCGTGTAGAAGCGTTACGCTTTGATCTTCTCAACCCGGGCGCTGGTGTATCGGGATCGTCGGGCATAACGGGATTGGCAGAGGTGATAGCTGCGTCAGCAGTATTAGGAGTGTGAGGTCCGCCGACTGCTTCTGTTGTTGCGCTCACGGCTTTCTGCTCGAGCGACTTAACTGATGACGAAGAATGTGGAGACTTCTCGGGACTGTGCTTCGGGGTCAGAAGTCCACCAGTATGGGTTTCCCCAGACGTTTGTAAGGAAAGGAATGGACGTCGTAAGGAAAATTCTTCTTTCGCCAGGGATTGAAGGAGGGTTTTCGTTGCTGGGTCCATGTCTTGGCCCATTGCGACGTCTGAGGACGTCATCTCGAGAGCTGTAAAGACACACCGTTAGCAAGTGAAGCGGTTGATCGTCACTCATAACAATCGAAGCAGCAGAACGATCAGCTTCGAAGAACGTTGTGCAGATCGTGAACAGCAACAAGAGAATGAGTAAGGATCGAAAGATATGTAGGAAGAAGAAATCATGGTCTCGTGAATGCTTCTGTGCCATGAGTTTAGATGAGGGCAGCATAAATCCGTAAATCCGTTAGGATGACGTAGGATACAGATGGCGAGCTGATGAAGAGAAAGTGACGCAATACTGACGTGAAATACGTTTATGAGAACAGACAGCAGTTCGTATGCTTTTCGACCGTCTGCTGTAGACTCTTGCGAACCTCAACCGCCAGTAACAAGAGATGTACTGTAAAAGAGCCAGCGACGCTCAGGTGTCGGCGGCAGATTACTGCACAGATGATGTAGGTTAGAAGAAGAAGAAGATGTGGTACATGCTGATCTGAAACAGTGTGCCGGACTGTAATTCACTGCTCTGTGTGCAAAATCAAGCAACGCTCAGAACTTGGCGGTGAACGCACTGTACTAGTGACGTGTATCAGATGATGTATATTGAAAAAGGAGGGAGGTGGTACAGGCTGATGGACTGGAATTCACTGCTCTGTGTGCAAATTCATGTAACGCTCAGAATCTGGCGGTAAACGCACTGTACTAGTGACGTTGATCAAACGAGTAGAGAATGATAGCGCAGCTGTTCGAAAGTGGATCTGAAAATGCAGTGCTGGGATAGATATCGATGGTCTGACCAACGCTCACTTCTTTGCGCAGATTATACCCTCTAAGTGGCGTTGGTCAAGAGTCAGAAAGGGGAAGCGGTGTAGAAGATTTCAACGTCATTATATCACGATCACCAAGACGAGAAATCGACGAAGAAAAATATAGAAGCGACGTGAAAGGAACCCGAAGCTTTGTACTTACTTTGCTTGGTCGGACAAGTAGCAGTCTATGATCCTAAAGGTAAAAGAAGTAGTCAGCACCACAGCTTGGTCGAGGATTGTCTCAACAGGTGCGAGGATGTTACACTGGAAAGGCTCGCAGCTATTGAGGATGTTCTTGAGAGACACAAACTAAATTGACAAGTTCTTTACCTTGGATGCCTAGAGCACCTTAGTGGTTGCACTGGTGAAGGGTGTATATGGCTCAAGTATGGTCATTGAGGGTGTGAGCGATGTTGTAAGAAGGAAGAAGGATTGTGGTGGAAGATGGGTAGATATAGGGGGGGGTGAAACCTTCAGCAGTGAATTGAAGTCAATTCAGTTACCCACAGATCCGTGAAGAAGGTCGACTGATGGTCGAATCTGGCCTTCACGGATGTATGGTGACACTGTGAGTAGAAAAGAGGATTGGGGCGGAAATAGGGCGGAGTGGGGTAGGGTAGTAGCGTCAGCAATGAATTGAAGGGAGCTCAGTCGGCAGAGATCCGTGAAGCACGTTGGTTGATATCGATATCAAACCTAGCATTCACGGACCTGCAGTAACGCTGTGAGTAGAACGATTGGAGTGGATGCGGGGTAGATAGGAAGGGGAATAACAGCTTCAGCATTAAATCGAAAATGCTTCATCTACGACAAATACAGGAAAGCACGTGATCGATGATAAGAGATCACTAATCAAGAATCTTTGAACGGTACTTGAATACTGATGACGTGAGTGCTGATGGTCCTTGGCCGCAAGTCACGATTGCAGGACAGTACTCAGGTTCATGCGTGGTTCTCCTTGTGAAGTATGCTCAAGCATAGTGCTCAAAGGAATATAGATATGGGAATAGAAAGATTAAAGAAAATAAGAAAAGAGTAGAAGAAATTTCTGCTTACTTGTTGTGGTATCGTGATGATGTGTTTGTTTCCGCAAAATGGCTGGCAGCACTGGGAGAGTCAGCTATACTCTTATGGCGTTCTACCTTGTGCATTGATGTGGTCATTCCTTGCAGTACTGGGGTCAAGAATGGCGCTCAAGGGCCCAAAGCTCAAAACTTTGGTTACCAAATGAAGGGTGCAAGTCTGAAAAGGATAGAGATGATGCTATACAAGACTTGTGGTACCCAAAGCTAGAAATGCCAGTAGACTGTGGGCAATGGTGGACTTTGTGGAGAGTAGAGACGGTACCCATCATGCGTCATGGCCAAGCAGTATACCAGCAATCTAGGATAGGAGGCATTGATGGCTTGGATGACGTCTGCCACGACTTGGGGAACTGGACTTGACAGTGGAGATGAACTTACCTCGACAGAACGGCTGCTTGGAAGCCCCCGGTGGGCCTCGGGAGTTAGAGGAATCTATGAGATGGTCAAGAGATGTCGCACAAGCATAACCTGTGGACTGCGGTAAAGATATAATCTTTCGGAGAGGTAGGAGAGGTAAAAGAACGGAGTATAACCTTGATGGAGGTACAGTCGGGTTGGATGAAAGGAAGACCTTGGGGAATGTGGGAGAAGAAAACAAAAGTGGGGGATATAGCAGAGACGAGTGGGCTAACGAGCTTACGAGGAACTACTTTCCCTAAGGATTGTGAATGGGATATCCTACAGGGAACCGAGAGCGCCGTCTCTTGAACCATTCCTTGATTGGAGTTAGGAAGCCTCTGTGCTCTGGTGAATGGACCTAGCGGCGGCTAATATGGCGCCGTTGCTACGTATATAAGAAGCTTTGGGGATTGCGACAGCGCCTGGAATTTGGAAAGGGAGCTGTGAATAAGGTAGGATGTCCCAGGTTGTGCGGTTGGACCCTCCTAATAGGCTCCCTTGGTGCTGGGGATTTCTTGGGATTTCCAAGGTTGAGCTGGGGATCTTCTCGGAACCCGGACCTTCCCACGTATTCACGTACTTGTTAGGGCTTCAGTGAAGGGGCATGCCGGTTTCTCGGCCGTTTCCTCATTCAGATTAGCATCATCATCGTCACACCGTGAATTGCGGTTCCTCTTAAGTCTGTTGACAAGGGCGTAAGGTAGATATGTTCCTTGGGGCCAACTGGAGGTAAGCTAAGCCATGCAGCTGTGCACCACTTGGACCACTGAGATCTTCCTTGCAAGAAGGGGGTCGACAGCTTACTTTAGGTAGGCAGGTCAATGCCCAAGTCGTGGAACGATCACAGAGTGCTGGAGTGTTGATGGCCGTGGCTTTTACGGACATCTATTCACCCTTTTTATGTTTAGCTAAACCTCCGCTGACTGGTGGTTTCGATCATCAATGGAAGTTCTGTCCAGTATGTCGCTTCCCGGAGCCTTCTGCGGCGCGCGGCACATGAAACAACCAGGCGGTGCTTCAATGGGATTCAATGATCCACCTCTCGTACTTGGCCATGCACGGAATCAACGTCGGCTCTCACACACGGCACACCTCCAAGAACTAGCTGTGCACGTGGGCGAACAGTGGACAAAGAATCCACCGATGACACTGTTGTGAGCGTGGGCTTAGCAGTCGCGGCAGCAAGACTATGTACTCCGTGTCGAACGGTGACGGATGCTAGGTTACAGTGATGGTCCAGTTCCATCTCTGGCTGCCTTTCTCGTGGGCGTGGTGGGGTGTCGATTGGACTAAGGTAGTGCGGGGTTCTCACAAGACGTGTCATGTACTCATATGCACGTCATGTGACGCTACCAGGCTTGCCATTAGCTTACAATCTTATGGCCCGCATCTTCGAGTACCACAAGACTCGGGACGGCTTCTTGGATGGGTCAAGATACCTGTACCTAACCTACCTTAGCGGAATTATGAGGAATGGCTCTACCGTAGCAGCACCGTAGTACTACCATAAAATATTGTTACTGTAATTTCTGAGTTACATCGCCTTTAGGCAGTCCTCTTAATGACACGTTATTATAAAATATACGCTTAGAATTTCTAAACGACCTTGGAAAGGAACGGTGATGAAAATAAGCATATGTAAAATACAGTATCATGTATCATGAGCAATACCTGCATCATCCTCCTGCAATGCCTCTCCGTAGTCATCCACCTATCATCTATGCTCTGCATCCACCCCCGTACCAACCTACCCAATACTCACAGCGATCATGCGCATCATGCCCAAGCTCGTGCGATGCACCCCCGCGTAGAAATTGGCTGAATCGATCGATTCTAAGCTTGAAAATGCAGAAGCGTTGATGTTGTCTGAAATACAGTCTATCCGAAGATAAGGCTTGGCAGTATTGTAGCAGTTATCTTGAAACTACACAGAGCTTCAGGTTCTACCGTAGCAACACTGTTTTGTTTGATATCAGTGTATTATCTTTAAACGAATATTCAACTAGACTGTAAGAGTATCATTCTTTTTAATACTCAGTTATCATTTTGTTACATATATAATGAGCTACTGTAAGTCAGTATATTCACTATAATACCGCCTTTAGACGGTAATTTGAACCATTACTGTATAGATACAGTTAAAGGAAACCATATATTTCCGTTAAGGTATGTAGAATAAGTTCTTGCAAGTCCAGCCAAACGTTTTTCCTAGCATTAGCATTTTATGTTCTATCGAATCTCATTCAGGGATCAATTCAGGATTCATGCCCAGTGCTGGGCTCTTCTGATTGGTGGCCCCTGCACAGGCGAATAGAATACCGTTTGTTCCTGCATGAGGTCGAAACTGATCTAGCCTTATGCCGTGTGCGGATTCCCACCGTCCCACGGTCCTGTCCTGTGGGATTCGACCGATGACGCGTGTCTACTACCGGGAAGAGGTGAGCGACCGATATTGCGTGTGATATGGTTGGAAGACATTGCTTCTTGCTTTCGGATAGGCTGAGAGTGGGCAACCTAAGGTCCCTAGTAGTTGAGAAATGCATCCACCAGATTGAAGGCGTAAACATGCCGTAACCAAGAGTTCAAGACTTTATGAATGATAAGGTAATCTTCACCTTGTGTTAAGTCGAAGTCCGGGGATAGGGGTGGCTTGAGCTTCCCCGCAGCGCTAGAAGCCGAGGGAAGAAGGTACTGTAGATACAAAAGCTGGGGAGTGAATCTAAGCAGCGTTGTGTCGTACTGTATTTCTGCATTCATCTGAAGTCCACTGGCTATTTAGCTGTGTAGGTCCATTCGAAGTTTCCTCCAGCTTCAGACTCCAGGGAATTGGCAAGTATGGTCTTCACCTCTCCATCATGGGTCCCGAAGCTACCCTTTGACCCACCGGATTCCATACCAGTCTGCGACTTTATGCTCGATGAGCAATACGGACGGCATCCAATGAACCGCTCCAAGGCTCCCTTTACATGCGGACTCTCGGGTGCTGAGTACTCGATCGTGGAATTACGCGATCGCGTCGACAAGCTAGCCAGATCGTTATCAAAAGAGCTCGGCTTCAAGCCTAATGCAGGCACGGAGTGGGACAAAGCTGTGTGCGTGTTCAGCGTCAACACCGTATGTTTCGGGCCCATTGTGCAAGAATAACGCGGCCTGGGTTCCTCGCTGACAGTTGCAAATGTAGATTGACACCTTGACGCTTTCGTGGGCAGTACGTCGTCAGGATGTTGTCATATCCTGCGCCTGTAGCTGATTCTGGAGAGCACGCTAGATCCATCGTCTTTCCGGAATCTCGTCTCCCGCCAATGCTGCTTATTCTCCGTTCGAATTAGAGCATCAGCTCAAGTCATCTGGATCCAAAGCCTTATTCACATGTCTCCCCCTTCTGCCTGTAGCGCTGGAAGCGGCGAACAAATGTGGAATACCCAGATGTCATATATATCTTCTTGCTGTCCCGAAGGAAATTACCGGAGGCCTCTCGCCTCCAGAAGACCTGAAGACGGTAGATCAGCTTATAAAAGATGGAGGAAATCTGCCGCGGCTAGAAGATTTACGATGGGGGAAAGGTCAGGGTGCGCGGCAAACAGCATTCCTTTGCTATTCTAGTGGGACTTCGGTAAGTAGGTTGACTTAATTCAACAAACAGAGGTAGATACTAATTTAGGACCGCAGGGTTTACCAGTATGTAGGGGGCTCTATGCTGTTGCAGGTATCTGCTGATGTCCGCGCGACTACTTGCAGAAAGGTGTTATGATATCTCACCGAAACGTTATTGCCAACGTCTTACAAATCTGCACGTTCGAGAAACCGTATAGAGAGTCCTTGAAACCCCCCGGCGCCGATTATCCCGAACCGGAAGTTGCTTTGGGCCTCTTACCGCAAAGCCATATATACGCTTTGGTTGTCATATGCCATGCGACTACTTACAGAGGCGATCAGGTTATCAATCTTCCGAAATTCGAGATTCAACATTACCTCAATGCAATACAAAGGTTCAAAATGGCTACGCTTTATTTAGTAAGTCACATGTCCAGAATCAAAGCTGTTGTAGCTTTGCGTGTCGTCTTATGCCCGGACTAGTCAATTGAGTTGTTTGCTGATCTTCTTCGAATCGTTTTCAGGTCCCCCCAATTGTCATTGCCATGACCAAGAACAAGCCGCTGTGTGACAAGTATGATCTTAGCTCAGTCCAAGCACTGTTTACCGGTGCAGCACCACTAGGCCGAGAGACGGCGGAGGACTTGCAGAAGCAGTATCCCGAATGGAAAATTAGGCAAGGATATGGTATGCTCCTTCGCACCTATCCTTTCTTTTTGTGACGGCTACTCATTTGAACACTGCAGGGCTTACCGAGACGTCCACTGTGGTTTGCTCAACCGCGGCTGACGACATCTGGTTTGGCTCTTCCGGCTCTCTGCTCCCATCTTATGAAGCCAAGCTTGTTACCATTGAAGGCCATGAAATTACTGGATACGATCAGCCAGGCGAGCTTGTTGTGCGAAGTCCCAGTGTCGTTCTTGGCTACCTTAACAACGATCAAGCCAACACGGAGACGTTCCAGGATGGGTGGATGCGCACGGGAGATGAAGCAGTTGTCAGAAAGAGTCCTAAGGGAAATGAGCATATCTTTATCGTTGATCGGATCAAGGAGCTGATTAAAGTCAAAGTAAGGATACGGTGAAGGATGCCGATAGTCACATGGTTGATGCTAACATGTAATGACAGGGGATGCAAGTCGCACCCGCGGAGCTCGAAGCCCATCTTCTGACTCATCCTGCTGTCAATGATGCTGCCGTCATCCCAGTACCCGATGACGCCGCAGGAGAGCTCCCGAAGGCTTTTGTTGTCAAATCGGCTTCCGTGGGCTTAGAGGAGAATGATCGCATGCTGATGCGCAGTATACAGAAGCATGTTGAGCAGCAGAAAGCCAAGCACAAATGGCTGCGTGGAGGGGTGGAGTTTGTCGATGTGATCCCCAAGAGTCCTAGTGGTAAGATCTTGAGGCGATTACTTAGAGACAAGGACAGGGAGGCAAGGAGGCAGAAGGGCGCGAGATTGTAAATATCCTGGCGATGTCCAGGCGGTCATGAATGCAATTTGGCTGGCTAGCCCGCTTCTCGATGTTTAGATAGGGCTTTCAAAGAGCATGCTTCCTGAATCCTGATATAAGCTGCTATTATCTACCAATATATGCCTCCAGAGCCTAGCATCATCCTCCCTCTATATCTGCACTGTTTAGCGATGACGAAGTCTATCCGAAAGATTCGAGTCCTAAAGTTAGAATAGGGAATTGGATTTCTAAGCCCATTACACATACTCTTTCGAAGGGCTCTAATAAAGAGGAGCAATTCTACGCCTCTGACATTCAAACCCTCTTAGTATCTTCTCACAATGGCGTCTTCACATCCTTCGCACGAAGACGAAGAACCTGCAGAAGAAGAGCCCTCCCTTCTCGACGCCGATGAAGCCGGCGAAGAAATACCTACCGACCCTGACCACCCCATGAACTCGGATTTTGACGACGATGACGACGGGCCAGAGCTAGAAATTCAACTTCAGAACGACTCCCTCGCCTACTTCGACGCCCACAGCGACTCCATCTTCTGCATTGCCCAACACCCCCTCCACCCCCACCTCATAGCCACCGGCGCCGGTGATGACACAACCTATATCTTTTCCGCCGACATTCCCACTCCTGTCCTTCCCGTATCCTACGAATCCAACCCCTCGCCTACCCCCCGTGCCTCCCTTCCACCAGTCGCAAAGCTCACAGGCCATACTGATTCCTTAAATGCTCTCGCCTTCACACTCCCAGATGGCAAATACCTCGCAACTGGCGGTCTTGATGGTCGTCTACGTATCCATACCACCACGTCGCCCAACAACACCTATCCGCTCATAGCAGAATCACAAGAAGTTCCCGAAATCAACTTCCTCACTGTCAACCCCTCCCCCGCATACCCTAACACCCTCGCCCTCGGCGCCTACGACGGATCTGTCTGGGTGTACGCCATCAACCCAGAAGAAGACCCCCAAAACCCGCTACAAGTGCTACAAGCATATTACAAGCACACAGAGCCCTGTACCGCGGGCGCGTGGACGCCGGATGGCAAATTGTTGGCTACTGTAGGCGAGGACGGTAGCTTCTACGTCTGGGATGTCTTTGGCGAGGCTGCTGCCGCTGGGCTTGCGGGCTCAAGTCAAGGGCAAGCGCTCGTAGGCCTCACAGCCGAAGACCAGCGTTTCGCTGTCGAAGGCGGCCTCTTCAGCGTCGCCATTGCTCCCTCAGGCGCCTTCGCAGTTGTAGGCGGCGCTGGAGGAATGATCCGCGTTGTCGGACTTCCTCGCCTCTCTGCCACCTCGAATACCCAAGCTACACAGTCATCAAAAGGCGGCGGCGCGAAAAACAAGCCCGGCGGAGGAAAACAAGCCGGCGGCAAGCAGTCCGGAGCCGCAGCAGCTAGCGCAGGCACCGCAGGCCAAATCCTCGCCTCTCTCCAAGCCCAATCCGACTCCGTCGAGACTCTATCCTTCTCCTCCCCGCCCCTCACCCTCCTCGCCGCCGGCAGCGTCGACGGCTCCATTATGCTCTTCGACATCGCGCACAGCTTCGCCGTCCGGCGCCACATCCGCGAAGCGCACGAGGAATACGCGGTCGTGCAGGTGGAGTTTGCGAGCGGACAAGGGCAAGGGCACATGCTTACGAGCTGCGGCCTTGATGGCGTGGTGCGGAGATGGGATACCAGAGGCGGCACGACGGCGGGGGCCCAGGGGCTTATGGGAGAATGGAGGGGACATAGAGGCGAAGGAGAGGGGGGCGGGGTGCTCGGATTCGTGCAGGGGGGGGAGGGAGGTAGGATCGTAACGGGTGGGGATGATGCGGTGGCGTTGGTTTTTGATGGGGGGAGGCCTGGGGGGTTAAGGGGATGATGGGGTGGTGATGATGATCAGATGAGTCATATAGATGAGAAGCACCGCGCAGCCGCGGTGGGGATAGAATCGGATCTCATCTTTTCTAGACCCATGGGTGAGTTCCTCCATTCGTTTGGAGCAGACATCCCGCGCGCTTCTTGCAACTGTATTGGCATCTAAGCCTCAAGTCTCGACATTACCGACCAGTCTTCCCACAGCTGCAACAGCCATCTTTCCCTTCCTTGCCTTGTTCACAACCTCCCCTATCGCCTTCCACTCCCCGCATTCTTCTCCTCTCCCTTCTTCCCACCCTCCCCCCCCCACCTTCTCTCGCACTCTCCCACCCCTACTCTTCCCCCTTCCGTACCGTATCGGAAAATTTCGCTCTAGTTCCAATGTCCTATTGCGTAATACTGTAGCCTAGTTGTTGGTGGACTTGGTTTGGCGTGGGGGTTTGGTGGCGGGATTAATGTGTTTTTGGAAGAAGAAAGGGGTGGGAGGGAAGAGAAAAGGGGGATAGAGCGGAAAGGTAAGGCAGGGGACGGAAGGGAAGGGAAGGGAAAGGGGGTCTCGTTTGTAGAAAGGACACGATTTCCGGAATTTTCCGGCTGCCTGGTGGATTTTTTTTTTGGCAATAGAGATATATGCATATCTCTCGCAAAACGTCTAATCTGGAAAAATGAACGATTGTGGATTGGAAAGTGCAATGAATGGATGGATGATCTCAAGAATTTTTTTTTCAAAACGAACAAAAACGCACTCTCTCCAAAATAGTACAACCATAACATAACCTTTCGTGTCAACTGACGAGATTTGTTGCCCATGAAGATTTGATTCATCCATAGAGACATGTATGGAAATGGCTTTCCGTATCCCAAACATTCGTTTTAATCTAACCGTCAACCTGCCCGCGTTTACCTATCATTCGTTTGGTTTCCGACTTTCTGCGCTGGTGCGATGGGAGTCAGGAGCAGTGTTGGTGTCGCTCTGGTGTATGAGTGGAGAGGCAATGAAGGATTGGAGGTTTGGAGGAGGGAGAGGAGATGGAGGATGTGATGAAGGAAGAACTGGCAGATGGCAGGTAGAAGGAGGAATGATGGAGCGTGGAGGTTGTGGTACAGGTGGTGTATTGATGTTTGATGGATGATTGCGAGGATGGTTTGATGCTCTGGATTAGATCTTCCGTATCACTAGACTTTATTACAAATAGTTGCGTTCTGGAGCTCTGCTTCTTTAGCTGTATACCAAATATCCAAAACATGAGGGGAAAGAAAGAATGCATATCCCACAATTTTGCGTAGTTCGGATGGTGTGGTAGAGGTAAAGGTTTGGAGTCTTCGGTCGTGGACTTTTAACGGAAGCGTTTGGTTGCCAGTTGGTGTCCGGTACGGTACCAGGGTTTCAAAGTGCTAATATCCGCCTACGATGTCTGTCAGCCTGGTATCTCCCAAATAGCGACATCAACGTTCCCGTACCTCACTTAGACTTTGACAACAGCCCTTCCTTCTCATCCATACGATATCGCGGCGCCCACATTGAGCACAACAATTCCGCCTGTGTCCTCACAGCTTTCTTTCCCTCCCTCGAATCCCCCCCCTCTCCTCCACATAGATCCGCAAACTGGCGAAACATGTATTCTGTAATTTCTTCTATGGAGGTTTTTCGCTTATGGTATATATCTTGAATAATGGCGGCGAGATGGTTTGTGACGTTCTGCTTGTCCACGCTACGAGGAAGATAACCGGTTTCGGTTAGGATGGTTCTGCATGTAGGATTGCCGGTGCCGGACCTCTCGCTAGCAAGGAGAACTTGCACGTCCCCTGTGAAAAGGTCGGCCTTTGGTGTAGTTCGGGGAGTGGATTCCTTCGCTGGTGGTGCTGAAGCATCTTGATTTGTGCAAGACATTATGGGGGTTTAGTTCGTTGAAAGTTGAGTAGTATTAAAACCGTGAGAGTGATGTCGACTGTTTCAAGTATTGGGAACCGGCAAGCTTGAGCTGTATGTACTGAGGATAAAGAACGGAGGTGTAGGAAAGGAATACATGGCGCTTGATGATTTAACTGATCTCCGTGTTAGAGTTGATAAGAAACGAAATATACGTATTATGGTGTTATATCGTTGACATGTATATAACGGAGGACTGTGTTCCTCTGACAGATGGTTTTGTATGGTGTTGGATCTAAGCCGCATTTATACTTGTGACGGACAAGAACTTGTTCTAGCACTGAAAGCCTTTTTAACTTAGCTTAGATTGTCGACACATAAAACCGACGAGGTATTATGTAGTATCCCAATGCGTTGTTTAGTGTCCGTTGAATTCTCAGGTAATTGGATAATTCTATTAGTTCTTGAGTCATCGGCCTTATAATTTTCTTCCCTGAATGTACTCGGTCATGCCGCCTGAGAAGACCTTTGTCACTCTTGGAATTTTCCTAGCGTACTATCATCGAGGTATTGATATAGAAGACTCCCTCAATTAAGCTCTGGTTTTCACTGATGTTGACTGCGATACAAACAGTAATCAAGAGCAATCAGCCGGCTTGGCGGCAGCAGAGGGATAAAGAAAACCCAAACTTGAGCAAACGTGCTACCTCTGATACAAGGTCCATGCTCGAATTTCCATTGTAAAGCTTCTAAGGTTGTCTGTGTAGGCTATTCGGCGGATGTAGAGTTCATAAGAAAAGAGGTGGCTATTCAACAGACGAGTGGGTTCATTGTCCCTAGATATATAAGTGCTTGGTCCTTTAGGCTCAAAGAGACATTGTCCACGGCGATTGTGTCAGAGTACCGTTAATCCAACATTGGGTGGAGGACTGTGATCTATTCAATGTGATGTGAGGTTCTTGCAGCAAGCCTACCATGTCTTGTAATCCCAACAATGTACGGTCGGTCCCCGGTGTATTTTGGCCTTTGACGCCAGTGGATAAGGGTTTTGGCCGCGACTGAAAGGCAAAGGTCATGTTCTTGGGAGATTCTTTAAAAAGTTGTGGCAGGCGTTTCATGAGAAGAAGTCCATCTGGTTGCGATGACAGAAAGTATTGAGCAGCATAGGGTAAGGATGCGGTTCGTATGATGCAAACAAGCTTGAGACAGACCTCACTCTGATCAGCGATCGCTGGAGGAATCATAGATGACTCTACGGTCATCGTGCCCAGCGTATAAGTGACGCGCTGTCCTTGCGATTAGGGTAGTATCGATGTACCACATCACAAAATTGAGACTGGCATGGCTCAAGGTCTGAAGGCGACATCATGACAGATCGCAACAAGAAGTGAGGCATTGTTCTTCTGTGAGACGAAGTCGGCGACTCCGAGTTGCACAACATATAAAATGAAAACAACCTGCATAATCCTGCATAATCCTGCATTATCCTGCATAGTCCTGCAGCCCTATAAGGTGTATACACGTCTAATCTAACGTCCGCCCCGTTTCAAATCCTCAGCACTGTTGTACACCTCATCGCCCCCCTCCTCACCGCCCTCGCTCTCTGCGGTGAGTCGAATGAGGGCGAAGGGTCAAGGCTGAGAGCTTCGGAGGGGCTTGGGGAACGCAATTTGGGGGGTGCAGATACGAGCGAAGGGTCACGTCGTACGAAAATTCAACATGAGGAAAGGCAGAGACGAGGCACATTTACCCTCAAGGCGGCTTTGAAGTGTTTTGTCGATTAGGTGAAATCTATTGGATCGGAAAGGAATACCAAGACAGGCTGTATCATACGACCAGGCTGCCGTTTGCCTTGTTGATTTGCCTTTGCTGCCTAGTATTATCACTTACCTTTAGGGACTGAGCTTTTCCTTCTAGTTCTCTACTAATAATTGCTTTGGCGAATTTTTGGAATATCCGAGCCTGACTGCATTTCGCCACTGAGTCAATGGTTATTGCTTACTGTAGGGCGAAGAAGCTGAAGACTGCGTGTCTCAGGTTGTCGAGGTGCTGGGTCTCACTTATGGTGATATAACGCTCCTCTGTCCAGCTTTGTAACGAGGAGTTCTGAAACCTGGGATGAGTATAATTCGAAGATAGCGATAAAATACAGTTGTGTTATATGAATGAAACGCCCAAACCGTTAAATCGCCTCGCTGCCTATGCAAAGGGTGTGAAACATCAAGGATATCATAACTTCCCCGCAATGCAAACAGAACAGTATCAATAAGAAGCTTAAAAGATTTGCGACGACAGAGCTGGTGCTGGAGTAAATGCTGGTGTAAACGCCGGGGTATTGCGAAATTGCTGGAACACGGAAAGTCGTTGATTGAATGCTGATGTAAGAGACTGGATTGGCGATACCGTCGATGTATTCCCAAGGTGGTGCTTAAAGAAGCATTAGTAACATGTTATGAAAGATTCAGATCGGTCTGTTTCACCTGTTGCATTCCTCATTGCTGCATCTACCAAGCACAGCAAAAGCACCGAAGAAAGACCCGAAATCGATAGTCGCCGCCAAAACACGTGCTCGCCAATTTGAACATCGTTCCCATGCCAAAGATCCGCAGGCAAGACAGAGGCAAGCGATGGAGGTGACTAAGAAGAGACGTAGTCGAAGAGTAGTCGCTAACGACCACGAGTCGATACGAGTACAGTGCCATAGTATGATATGGTATCTTTTTCTCGTGAGCAAAAGATGCAGTGATAATTACGACCCACAGCCATGGGACCCTGGCGGCAGTGTCCACAAAACCATTGGCTATAATCTGTCTGGACGATGTACGCTGGTGGTGGCATTTTGATCGAATAATGCTTCAAAGGGAGGCTTTGGGTATTGGGGTTGTTTGCTGAAAGAGAAGGAGGCTGATTACTTCGACCAATTGCTTGGGTGCCGAGGGCGTTGGACGATGGGATTTGTAAGAGAAATTCGCAGATAAGTATGGATGCTAAGATGGGTCTGACAACATACCAGTGAGACATTGCCTTTTTATATGTATTCTTCCTCAGGACCCTACATTGACCGCTTAAGGCGTGGACAGATATTTCATTCCTTTTTGCTCGCCGGAGGTGGACATGGGCATTGCCTCATCAGGGCGACGAGTAATTTTCGAAGTCGCCATGATGAGGGAGCAGATGAGCTCTTCAATTTTCGTCTCGAATCCGCTCTTAGCTTGACAGGGAGGTGACGAAGACAGTAAACCGTGAAACCCGACTGGAAGCTCCACTTTACTGGCGCAGCATTCCTCCTGAGGCCGTTCGGTACTTGCCCCAAACATAAGGACAGCATGACGAAACTGGGAGTATCTGGTTTCACTGTTTAGATTTGATCTGGATGAGATATCCGGAGGGCGTGCTAGTGAAGCTTGGTATCCCGCTACTCGAAATGTCGCTTGACAGCGGGATTTACATCTCTGCGTGACTAGAATATACGTCCCAGAATATCGGAGGGCGCCGAGTTTAGAACAGGGCTTCAGTGGGCTGTGTTAAACATTGACCATGAATCAAATCCAATCATGATATTTTCGTTGAGATTGATGGGGCAATGATAGATGGATTGAAGGGATGTAATTTAACGAACTACGTTGCAGGAGGGAAACAACAAGAAGACGTCCTGATCCCAATCTCGCATATGCATATGACACTAGACAAGTAGGACGTCGCTACCGAGTTTACTATGATCTCATGCGTCCTTCCTGCAGGTCATACGTACCGGTTTCTTCAAGATTTGTCTTAGCAGGGCTCGAATCGCCGATGGATGGACCTGATGTGGCATAGGAGTCTGTGGAGCGCCACACAGCCTTGTTGTGCTGCAGCTTACAAGATATTCTATTCCAAGGCAGCTTAGCCGTTAGAAGCTTCAATATCCAATACGAACGTACAGTTTAGAGTAACTCAGCGCGCTGTTGTTAGAATGACGTACACAAATGTGGGAGTCGCACATGGAAATGCATCTTTGACAGCCGCCTCGAAAGTGACAAATGGAGCCCGGTCAACTAGATACTCACATTGGATCCAATCTTGCGCTATGAAATTACACTTTAGCCGAATGTCAGGGCCAAGAAAACGACCAGATTTATAGAGCTTAGTTCGCAAAGGACAAACAGAGGAAACGTTGATGGAATAATTTGTAGCATCCCCAAGTCTGCACTGTAAGTACAAAGATCAGGGCTGGCTGGCCATAAGTGGAGATGTATCTATTTATACGTAATGTGCTCGTACATGTTGAAACAGACAGATACAATATACGAATTGAGAGGTGAGTCACAACCAAGCAAATCGCTCTCCAAACTATGACAACCACCACGATGACTCAAGCATGTTTAAATGAAGGTAGGAGTTAGGCCACACACAAACATAAGCAAAGACCAGCACAAAAAAATTAACCTGATTTCGAAGACAAGCAAGTCTCTCTAGTATATACCTTCGACAGCTCCAACAGAGTAGCCTCGAAAAAGTACCCTTAGTTCATATGAGGCAAGAACGTATCTTTCATTGTTGTGAACAGAAGCCGTGTAAGGTGTGATCTGCCGCAGTATCTAGCCATTGCTCGGAAGATCTGCATCGGTGGCTGCATTGCTGCATCACTCTTGCGAGCAATTGACACACATATAGTGGTGACAAGATATACAAGCAGGCTGAAGTCCGATAGATTTCGGGCCATCTTTGCAACGACCTGCCCCTGTCAGCCTTTGTTTTACAATATAGGAAAGCCATAACGTACAGCAGTACCACCGAGCAAAGGCTCTTTTGCGTGCAGGATCTTCCGGAAGCTCACTAGGCTCCGAGGAGTTGAAACCTGAAGCGTTGATATAGTCGCTCTGTCTGTCGCAGGCATGGGAGCGAGAAAGACCATGTTCGTAATCAACGGGCTCTAGGGAGGACGCATCGAATGTTGAACAAGCTCTATTTGAGTCTTGGGTAGAGGGGGTAGGTGGATCTTCCGCAGATATGGCAAATATGGGGTACCCAGCAGCTCCAGATGGACTGGAAGCTGTCTTCCAGGCCTCATGCTCTACATAGTAGTTCAAGCCTGGCATCGGAGCACACATGATACTGGGTATTTTAGCCTGATGAGGAGTGATATAGGAGTCGAAGTGAGCTGAGAAGGTAGATAGCTTGATATGTTACGGTGTCGTGGAAAGGAGGTAGGCGATGATAAACTCTGGACGATAATAGGTGGCATAAAAGAACAGCTTATATACACCAGCTGGAAGGAAGCCCGGAGTTTTCACTCGAACCGAGTGAGCCCTGGATGAGTCTGATGCTCAATTTGAAATGAATCCTGCAATATAGGGTTCACTTACGAAGTTTTCGTAGTAAGCACTCAGCCGTAAGATCCAGCGCGGCAGAGTGGGATAGTACCCCAGCCACCAAATGACGAGTTTTAAAATTATGGGGCATCCTCTATGCTCTGCTGAGTTTGGTCTTATGCCGAAAATAGGGACGCAGGCGACGTACGATGGAACTGACGGTGCTGTTGCCATGGCGCTGCTGATGCTAGAAGCTCGAGCGTTAGTCGAGGGCATCATCTCCAGCTCCGGAGAGGAAAGCTACAGCCATGACGATAAGATTAAAATTTGTGCTGGAATCACCTCATATTCTTCGGGTCATCATAGCGATAAGGCGTACAAATATGAACAGAAAGCACACTCCAAGCATATCGCTGCACTCAGAATGGCCAAGCAAGCGTGCAGCAACGATGTATTCAGATCAGTGCAGGCTCGCACATGGTGCTCACGTGGAGGAGCTCCCAAGCCGTCCCCCCGGTAAGCGCCTTAAAAAGGCTCGGGGAAAATTGCGTCCAACAGAAGTCGAATGTAGGGATCTGAGACCTCCCATAGCACCGGGGACCTTGTGCAAGGGTCGATGCAGTAATAGTAGGTAATATCACTGAAGAGGTAGGTACAAGCCGAATGAATGTGTGACTGTTTCAAACGGCGCTCCGTGTCACACACGGGGATGATAATAATCTGTAGTGAAGACCGAAAATCTTACTGAAGTCAGTGGTGATGCCAGCGGCAGGAATTTGTTTCGCAATGATGGTTCCTGCTTTGGTAGAAGAGGGAAGGTAAAATTTTCATACTGTGTGCACATAGCCCGCCACTTCGAACCATTAGTAAAAGAAGGACGGCCGCTTTGCATTGGAGCCTCCCACCAATGCTTGTATCGTAAGCCCTTAGAATATACGAATACCATGTATAAACTCGGTGTAAATAATCCATTGGTGCGTCTAATCATGCTTTAGAAGGTACGGTATGAAGTGACTGTGACTGCATGAAGGAGGATTGAATCTGCAGGGTGACGTTCGACACAATTAAGTGAGCATAAATGCTGTTAGCTCGGAGAAATCAGGCGACGGTGCTACCCGAACTCACTAACGACTAGATATTCTGGAATCTTGACATTGCAAGAGTCTGCTTCATACGAAACACACCATGGAACATAGGATCAGCAATTTCAGAGCCAGTCCCACCAGTTTGGACTTTGTTCAAGTTATTTTCCTTCATTCACATGACTGAAGTGGAATGCTGGCTAGGTCTTGACGATTTCAGCGACTCCCCTTGATGATGCGAAGTAACGGAAAAGATATGATCTATGCTACTACAATATGACAGAATGTACAATACCAAACTGTACGCTGAGGAAGATCACGGAATGAGAGAATGGATAGGGTTCACGGGGCCCCACATGTCTGCAAAAGGGTACATAACGTTACAAGATCGTTCGCAGGATCAGCTTCGATAACCGCAATCTCTAACTTCAAGTACAACTTCACGACAACGCGAGCATCTCTGGACGCCGCAATTTAAGCATGATGCATATAAAGAGGATAAATATGGACCTGGACAGGCGCATCGTTGGCAGCAATACCAGTACAGGGTTCGAGTTGGCTGAGGATGCGAGCGACAGGGATTGTTTCCATTGCCGCTTCCTGATGGAGTATAAAGTCCAGCTCCGCTGTTTGTACGTCGTGTTGAGGGGTGGTCATAGTATGAGTGGGTGCTCGAACTCATGATGTGATGATGTGGCTCAGATGGTGGGTTGCAAACAAGGTGTTGTTCTGGCTGGCAATAGACAGACGACGGACCTTGCACGGATACTGGACGAATTCGTTCGGCTTCTCGTTGGGCAGGATTCACGTACTGCAGTTCGGTCAATCGGCTTGGTCGTCTGCCGGAAGGATCTGGTGGATAGAATGGATACACCGGTGAACTGTTGCGGGTCATACCAGAATATTGCCGGCCATTCGCGTGTGCGTCACTCTGTTGTAGGTCAGTAAAAGCTAGAAGAGATGAGTAGGATGCATTGTTTACAGAAGACATTGATCTTTTTGGGATTGCAATGAACCTGAGACCAATCCGTGATATGAAAGAGGCCACTGCATGAAGCTACCAACCAGGGCTACTCAGCAAGATTGAGAAGAGAAGAGAATATAAGACGAGACAATGGTAAGTGTCACATCATTTTTTCAAAGTAATTGTGGGTGACCTGAAAATTGGGGCTTCAACATTGAAATTCTGAAATTTGAGCGACATCTACTGTCAGAGAACTCCATAGAATCAAGTTAAACGCTAATTGCTTCAAGGATCGAGACTATGCCTGCGCAGACTGGAGATTGAAGCTGTGTATCGCATGTGATACAGATATACATTGAGCTATACGAGTGGCGAATCTTATGGAAACTCATTAGTGAGGCGTCCTGCAGCCAATTTTTGGGTGATGCTTCGTACCTAATGGTTACCGGTATAAAATCTGAAGTAAGGATTGGCAAAGAAGGATTGTGATTCTTCACGTCAGGTGGCAGGGCTTTAGCAACAGACCGGTTAAAGCTCTACTTCACCGGGAATCCTTAATCGAAGCGAGAATGGGAGCCATCTGTAACATACCTCTATCACAAGAAATTTTAGGGGGCTTATGAGAAAGGCAAAGGTAGCAGCCACTCCTAGCGTATAAACAAATGCTCATACGACCGGTATATACTACCATTTCTCAGGCTCTCGACATACGGAGAGTTCGACACTAAAGCTCTCCATGAACAGGCATACAACACCAAAATTGAACTCTTTTGAGATCTATTTCCAGATCTGCATAGAAGTGCCAGTTTTATCCGAGAACATCTCATTCCGAGCTTGATGCTCGATCCTTTTGTTCAATGGTACGAGGATTTCGTGTTCTCTTCAACATAGTCCATCAGGCAATTCTGCTGCGCCATGTAATGGGCAGGAGCGCCTCGGTTGGCAAAATTTGTGGCATTGTTTTGGCAGCCTCAGAAAGCGCCGGTCCGTGTCCCCCGGCGATTCTAGGTTTTCATACAGCCTTCTCTGCGCTCTATTGTGCGACTGAGCGGCCTTTGCCTGTCGAGGAGGCGAAGTCGAGGCCATGTTTTGTCTGTAGAACAATGAGGCACCAAGGCTCTTATTTTTGCGCCGCTTTCCCACCGTGGAATTTATTTGTGAATGTTGAGCGTTTGCCTTACTATCTGTGTATTCAGAGGCAGTGCAATAATTGAAGAAACAGCCTAGCTCGACCCTTTGGACATTGTAGTGGTGAGGCACAATTATGAGACATTAAAGTTATGATTCCATTCGCGGGGTGAACCATTGGCGGGTGAAGTAGGAAGGAAAGAGAATGATCAACAAGCACGCATGTATGGAAATGGGCAGGTTGGTTGCCTCAGGACCTCAGACGTGTTTCCGTGGCTAAGCCCCTTTGGGTTAGCGACCCTCTGGATGACTTCGCAGCCTGAGGTCCTGAGGCAACAGCGGGTTGGCGGTTGGGCCGCCAGGCCATGACTCATCATCGGCGGAGGGGATAATCATTTGGCCGCAATTGTAAATCTAACTACTTCGGACCACTTTAGCCATCTGGCAGTTCTGGTGTACCTTCCTACCTCTGAGTGTCTATTTGCTTATCGATAATCTGCATAGTAAGGTAACAACGTGTCGTTCTCGCGCGAGTTCCACCTGCTCTGTCTGCCTGCTATGAGCGTCTCCCGGGTCCGACAGAGCTTTAGCCTTTCGCCCTTCCTTGGAGGGTCCTATGGCTCCAGCGACCCTGGACCAGAAAGTCGTCAATCTCTGGACTGCAAGAGTCATTCCTCTTATCCTTGTTGCAATAGTTGGATATGTCACGTGGGTGGTGATTGTGCTTGTTTGCGGTCAGTGATCTATCGACGAATCTTATGGTTAGACTGACTAGTAGCAGTTGAATACCTCTTTAAACCCCCAGCCACTCTACGAAGCCCACGTCCCCATGCAGCTATTGGTATCTTAGTCGGCTATTCCGTCCTTCTACTGCTCATTGCAACTGCATATTTCCGGCTATTTTACATTGTCGCGACCAATCCAGGCTACGTCTCCAGAGGGCCTCAATGGCAAGCTCAGCAGAAAAGCCAGAAACAGTGCAGCAGGAACAGCCGCTCAAGCCGGGAGAAGCACGTGGTAGATGCGCAGAAGCTTGAAGAGAAAGTCAACGGCTTTGCCAGGGGAGAAACTACTGGAAACGGGGCGGATGACTTGCATGGTCGCCTTCACGCGGAACGACCCAGCGAGTCCCGACCCTTGACCGGAGCAGATCCAGCGCCTGATCTCAGACAGTTCTATACTAAGGATGTATTTACCTGCGAAGGAGATGGTCGTCCCATTTGGTGTTCTACATGCCTCAATTGGAAGCCAGATCGAACCCATCACTGTCGTGAGGTTGGGCGCTGTGTCAAAAAGATGGACCATTTCTGCCCTTGGTGAGTTTCATCCCACTGGAGTGTTCATCTTGGGAGAAAATCGCCCTTCGGTCCGAGGGATGGAAGATGATATCCGATCACTTATTGAGACTTTGCGTGTAGAAGTCTTACCTGAAATAGATTCTAACTGAGAACTTACATTTAGGGTTGGAGGCGTCGTTTCTGAAACAAATTTCAAATTCTTCCTGCAATTCGTTGCATGGACTGCAGTCTATTGTACATTTATTCTTATATTTATGGCTATCTTTGTAAAAGAGCAGGTGAGTCACAGTTACCTTACGCTCCATTCGCACCCTAGATCCGGTCTTACGTTTGCACACCATCTCCAAATCATGGCGTCTTAGGCAGAACCCTGAACCTTGAATGAACCAGCACACCGGGTTTTTTTGTTTCAACGCCGAGAAGCTTGTTTTGACATCAACGGTAGTGTCTCAGGCTGAAGTTTAATATAGGTCGGTCACTCTAACATCCATTTCATCGTGACCCTAGCCCTGTGAGTCCTCAGCTTTCCTAGAAACCACCGGGTTCACTAATGCCCCTCCCCTACAGTGCCGCCCTCTTCGCCCTCTTCACTATCGGCATGACCCTCTCGTCCCTCCAATTCGCAATCCTCAACACCACAACTATCGAAAATCTCTCTCGCAAAACCAAAGTCTGGACCCTAGCCATCTACATGCCCCGGTCTCCCTCTCCAAATACCACAGCTCCTGGATTCCAAACCATCACATACCCCTTAGCCCCCACCCTCATAAACCCTAATGATCCAACAGCGGCGGCTCCACAGCCACCACCAGGTCCGCCTAGAACCTTTGCGATTCTGCACACCAAACCAGGCCAAAACCCGTGGGATCTCGGGCCTTTGCGGAATTTCAAGAGTGTGATGGGGGAGCATTGGTATGATTGGTTTCTGCCCATCAGACATAGCCCATGCTCTAAACATGATGGACTGGCTAGCGAGTTTGAGCTTGGTCCTGTAGTGGACCAGATGAGACAAGAAGCGGGAATAGCGCTACCCCATGGAGAAGGTGAAAAGTCACATAAGCGAAAGCGGAGGAGAGAGAAGCCTAAGAGGGAAAAAGAGGAGCGGGATGAAGGCAGGTGGAATGTTGGGCATCCCTCTCATGAAAGGAACGGATTCAGTCGGGAGGCGTCGAATCTGCATCTCGCCCATAATGGTGCGAGGGAAGACGTACATTAGCTTTTGTACTTCTGCTTAAACGAATATAGAAGTACCTTGCTAATATATACGGAATTAATCTTGGGAAAGCGCATATCATTATTCACACAGCATTTTCCCGTTCATGGCTACTCCACTTGAGAATTTGATTGTGTAACGGATCCCCCCTCTACAGCCGGTAGACTTACCCCAACCACTAAATTTAGGCTAGCAAGTGCATCGACCAACCATGAAGGGTATCAACCCAATTCCCGGAATGCTCTCGTTCCAAAGACTAAAACACCGAAGCATAAAAGCCTCAAACCCTACTCGGTCAAGCGATTTATCCAAGGTCTGTTGAGTTGACGTGACGTCAGTATCTTAATTGAATAAGGTACTCTTGTAGAGATAATGATGGGAGCGGTCATGCACCCATGAACTCAACAGCTTAATTCAGAACCAAAGGGCCTATCTACCATGACCTCAATCTACACGCCGCAAGGCTTTTATAGATATCAGTAATCAATAGATGCGGCCTTAGATTCTCACCGCCTCATCAAGGTCATGGCCTAGCTTGCGCTGGGGGAATGGATGTATTGGATAAAGTACAACTTAGATAATGAACGAATGTGATTCCATTCCCAAATGGCTGCTGCGAATCATACATAGGCCGTCAAAGTAGAGATCTAAGGGGTAAATAGAAGAAGGAAAGTGTTGTCACAGATAGAGAGTGTGGATACAAGGAAAAGGGGCAAAAGTGCATAACGGCAAAGAATACAAATCAAATACAAGAATTGGAAAATAAATCAAAGTACACGAATCAAATGTAGGAAAAAATTGAAATAAGATCCTCAACACCATCCCACTCTCCCCCTTTCCCCCCCTTCTCCTAATCCATAACCACCATGTACCCCCACCAAGCACCGAAGACTCTATCACTGCAAACATAAGAACAAGAAGCGCAGCAAGTAAAAACCAAGAAGCGAAAGTCAAAAAGCACACTTATTCTCCGTAGGCGGTTCTGTCGATTGGTGTACCGTCACTGTTGCCCGGCTTGGTGAGTAAATAAGAAAATTGAGACAAAGAACATAAACGTGGTGATGAAGAAAGACGAGACACGAAAGGGAAACGTCAGCCAGCATCACCTTGACAACCTCCCCATCCCCTCCCCTACCCCTTCCACCATGCCCTCTCATCTCATCCACTGCCTCGACACCTACCATCGCCTCATTCTCACAACCTTTCTTCCAACTTAGCTAAGCACCTCACACCCCACACACTTCTTATGCCCATCATACGGGCACCTCTCCGGCGCAAGAGCAGGGTTCCAGCTCTGCTTGCAACTGCAACACACCCACCACCCACGCATGCTTGGGCGAGCAGAAGCATAATCGCCTGAGGCGCTTGGATAGTAGCGTGGAGTAGCAGTGGACGGGTAGGGGGAAGAGGTGGAGGATGGGTAGGTGGTGGTGTAGTAGCGCGGGGTGCGAGATGCAGTGGCCATGGATGGGGAGGTGTGCTGGGTAGGGCTGTAGTGGTAGGATTGGTTGGCGGGTGAGGCATTGTGGTAGGAGTTTGGATGGGAGGGGGTGGAAAAGGTGGGACGGCCAGTTTTGCAGTTGGAACAGCGGATGTGGGTGCAAACTGGGCAGCGCTCGGGGGAGTTGGCGGTGAGGTTAGGGGCTTTGCACTGACAGCAGTTCCAGACGTCGGCCATGTCGAGGGATACGAGATTCGCTATAATAATGGGGAGGTGCTGGGTTGAAGAGTGGATGTCTGGGGTGGTAAGAGCTGGAGATAGGGGCGAAGATTTGGTGGATGTTGGTGTATGGGTCTCAGTTGTAGTGTGAGATGGTTCGAGATAAGAATTGTAGCAGATAGAAGGGCTAAGCTTAAAATTGAAGCAGAGTAGAGTCGAGTAAACGTTAAAGACTAGGGGCAGAACGGTGCTGCTTGAGAGAAAGTATAGGGCCGTTGATAGAGATGAGACAACTCGGTTGGCAAAAAGAGGATAAGCAACGAACCATACAGACAACCAGACTTGAGCAGTAGCAGAAGGTGTAGGTCGAACTGTATCGGACAGAAGAGGAGAAGGATTAAGGTCAAGACTGATAGTCTGGTAGACGGTCTGATCAATTGAGTATTTGAATGGCGGTAGTAGAACGTTATTCCGGACGAAGGGTACAGAGAAACAGTGGTGATGATGAGAGATATATAGAGACTAATTGCTGTACAATTGACTCTCAAACCAACACATTATCTAAATTGCCCTACTCTTTGCTCTGGTGATAGCTTCATCATTGCCCTGCTCGGAGGCGTACCTCCGCACAGGTGACCACAATGGAAGACTAAAGGTGTCCATTGGTGAGAACCAGAGACTTGCATCATGGTGATGAGAGGGTTTTGGCGTACTGGCCAGTACGTGTGACCTAGATAATGAAACTGTGAAGCCGGTGCGGGAAGGGCAATCAATACGCCTTAAGGGTCAACCATGAAGCCTTCGTCTCTGAGCCGACTATAAGCGCACCAAAAGAGATGCACTGTCTGTCTTTCATGTCCGTTGGCAGGGTCATGTTGCAATTGCGCCTTGTGAGCTTCAAATATAATGAAAGGAAATGCCACGTAGTCGAGTCAATACCGTGGATATCAAAAACAGAGCCAATACACTGGGCGGATTCGAGCGATGACGTCAGGAACAGTAAAGATGTCATCGTTGTAGCGATTTCAAGTGATTCAATATCTGCTGAAAGTCCAAGGACGGAGTTTCGAGTTCAAGAGTACTTCTTCAAATCGGAGCTTCCCGGAGACGGACAACAGGGTATAAAGGACATATATGGAAAGGATCTCTTCTCTAGTGAAGCGTAATAAGAAGCATAAAGCCATTGTCCCATCACAGAGCATTGAGTTTGTGTGTGCAAGAGCGGTGAGCGTTATGTGGGGTTCGCTAGCAGCATTGGACGCCTTCAACATCCCGATCTCTGCCGGTCCCATTTCGCATCTCGGAAGAGAGGGCGAGATGTCGTTGAATGCAAGGCGTATGTAGCAACTGAATGATAATGGAGAGGCCCGCCCCGTGCGCAGTGTATCTCTTCAACCCATCTTAACAATGTCGTTCCCTAATGATGCATTGCTCCTGGACGTACTATTAACTCTAATGGTTCTCACCTTGACCCATAACACATTTTGATCGTTGAAGGGTCCATGGCTGCCTTGTCCGGTCTCGCAGTTGCCTACCAAAAGTGTTCCGACTCCAGCCATTATATTTCTGGACCAAAAGAGTATGCTTTCAACCGGAACGTACTCTTTACCCTCGGTTCAGCATCTTAGAGCCTCTGTAACGCGTCATTGCTTCCCAGTTTGTAAATTGGAGTCTATGGAGCGTGAAGATCAACGGTAGTTGTTCTACGCCCGACTTTCGAGGGCAGGGTCTCGTGAGGGATGCAACGCATTAGCCGCAAGACGACCCTGGTTCTTGGGTTAGTTCTGCCATGTGGTACGATAGATCTTTGGGAGGATGGACATGCCTAAAATCTTGAATCCGAGTGTGTCGTTCATGCTCCGGTACGGCAGTAGTTAATAGTCAGACCTCAAAGACTGGTACCAAAACTACAGCTCACTCGTATTATGTATACTCATAGGTACGCTAGTAAAAGCAATCTTGATTCGAAAGGATCATTGCTATTCGTCCACAGCTAATAGTTTTGACCTTCTTTACACCCTTCAAGCCCACCCTCTAACCTTTCCAGCAGTGATGTAGCTTACTTTTTACCCCTTTAAACCACACTCGATCGAACCACCATCGTACTATGAGCAGTATTTCCGATCCGACTTCCTCCTTAGCCTCCTCATTTTCCTTTTACATCAGTGAATCACGTAGGCATCGAAGTGGAACGTTGTTCTGTTTTTCCAAATGTTTTTGCGTTTTTCTACTATCTACAGAACCCCGGAAACATATCCCACAAGAAAAGAAAAACAGTACAGGGGCGAAATGGTGCTACAAAGACGCTCGGAACTCCAAAAGACGACCGGGCTGGTGCAGGGGGAAGGGGTGGAAGCTGAACATCAAAAATAGAAAAACAGAACGGTACAGGGGCGAGATGGTGCTACATAGACGCTCGAAATTCCAAAGGGTGAGGGGGATGGTGCTTTGGGGGGGGGGGGGGGGGGCAGGGGGGGAACAACAGGGAAACACACGACACGAACAACCACCTCCCCACACCTAGCCGAACAAGCTCCCCGAGAGCTCTAGGAAGGGGTCTTCCCAGAGCCACTCGGGGACGCTTCGTCCGCATCCCATCCCCGTCCTCCACGACGTCACACACACCGTCCACGGGTCACGGTGACCCATCATCATCATCAACATCATCATTATGATGATGAAGATGACGATGATGGGCACCATGCCCGGGACACCCCCAGCTCCGCTCTTGTCCTGGTCGCGCTCCGGTGCGGCGGCCATGGTGGTGGGCTCCACCGAGATTTCTTGGACCTCGCTGAGGGCCAAGACCTGCTTGGCCCCCAGGTCATCGGTCTGTGTCTCCTGCGAGGCTTGCGGGGCGGGCGGCGGTGGTTGTGTCTGGGTGCCCTGCGAGACTTGCAGGGCCGGGGCGGGGGTTTGTGGCTGTGGACCAAATGCAGGAGACGGCGGTCCACTATCGGCCTCCGAGATCTCGTTGGCCTGGTCAATGGCCTTGGTTCGGGCCACTGCCAGCTCTTTCTCGAGGCGGCGAATTTCGTGAAGGCAATTCTGCCGGAGTTCTTGGAACTCCTGCTTCGAACCCTCCAACTCCGCCGCTAGGTCGGCGTTCTCCACTCGAACCTTCTTCATCTCCACTTCCACCTTCCTCCACTGACGCTTGTAATTGTCCCTATACAGCGTCAAGTTTGCCACCTCCGCTGTGGACTTCTCCAAGCTTTGGTTGGCTGCCTCGAGAAGTTGGTTGAGATCGCTGGATCTCAACTCCTCGTACTTCTCTCTCAAGGCAGCCGCTTCCGCCTCGGCCTTCGTCCGGGCCAACTTCTCTTCTTTTAAGCTACTTGTAGCTGTTTCAACTGCCGCCTTCTCGCTCGCGGCCTCAAGCTGACTATCCTGGAGGTTTCGATAAGTTGCCCTCAGTAGATCCTTTGCTTTGACCAGTTCTGTCTCATGCTTCCCAATGGTTTTTTGCGATTCGGCAATTGACGCCTGTGCGTTCGTGAGCACGTCGTGGCCATGTCTTAGATGACGAGCTTGCTTCTGGATGTACTCTCTCTGCTCGGTGTCGTGTTCTTGAAGGCGGGTAAGCGTGTCTTGCGCCTCCGTTGCTTGAATCTCCAGACCCGCCATCCCGATCTTGTACTTTTGGGCATTGTTGCTCAATTCCTCGCTATGTGCTTCGTTGTTCGTAGCAATTGTATCGTGGAGGATAGTCAGCTGCTTCTTATACGACTTCTCCATATCTTCAAGCTGCTTTTTGTATCCTTTCTCACAATCCTCGAGCTGCTTAGTGTACTTCTTCACACTATCACGCATACTCTTGTTGGAGAAGTCGCCGCCTTTTTGCTCAACAGGTGCCGCAGGCTTGGTCGACTGTACGTGCTCGGATTTTATGTCAGGAACCAAGTAGAAGTCGGCGAACTCGGCAAAGCCTGGATCTTCAATGCCAGGTGCCCAACTAGGAACCATGCCAGTAAACGCTTTAGTAGTCACATGAGTCCATGTCTCTTTCAAAGGTTTACCATCCAGGCCAGTGAACAACCTAGTGGAAACAGATCTGGCAGAATCTTGTTGAATAGTATCCATGTCCAAGAGTATAGCACCATCCGGGCGTCTCTTGGTCGAGATTGGATATACATTCACAGAAGGCCTACCCCTAATTGAACGCATTGGACGAGGAAATTTGAGAGCTGGGGCTTCGTCTTTTTCGAAATCAAAGTCCACGGATTTGATTGCAAGAGTTTCACCGAAAACTATAGGCTTCACAGAAGCTGGCATATCGAACTTGAAAGTCGGTGTGGCTGACTGCTGCTCTGGCACTAACGATTGGTTAGCGGTGAGGTACTCTGAATTGGCTGGGACGTACTACCATTCGTCTGAGTGGAATTACCCTTGTTTGGCTTCGAGCCACTCTTTTCCGCACTCTTCTTCGACTTCTTGCCCGTCATGTTTGACTATAGATGATGTAATGAAAGATGGTGTTTGTGTAAGGTAGTAGCTATGTAGAAAGTAGCTGGTATGTAGAAGTAGCTGATCTTTGGATGGTAGTAGGTATGTAGAAGTAGCTGATCTTTGAATGGTAGTAGGTATGTAGAAGTAGCTGATCTTTGAATGGTAGTAGGTATGTATGCTGTAGCTGGTTGGCACAAAGAGCAGGTTTGTAGCTGGTTGGTAAGATGTTGAAGGTTTATATGTTGTGATCTTTATTATGGCGAAGTTGCGATGAGACAAATGTGTTAAGATGCAAATGTGTTAGCATGTGAATAAAACAACATGAGTGACTGGTGTCGACAATTGATATCACCTACAATTCACTTGAAGTGCCGGAAGCGGCCTATTGGTCAACAAAGCCACTCATGGCACCACAATAGATGTTTATGGGAATAAGCGTGTTCATTGAGAATAGTATAACAGCCCTTGTAATAGAGAAGCTCTATCCATGATACAAGATCACAATCCTAAGTACTTTCTAGAGTGAGAGGAAGGAAAATGAAGATCGGGTCAGGCAACATTCGATCACCCCAACCAGACAGCGAGCTCATAATCTTTCAACCGAGATAGACCCACGATACTCGCCAAGGTACATAAATTAGATATCAGTCAAGAACAGCGTAGGTGTAGCCAGAGAATTCTGCCTCATCCCCGTCGGATGCTTCGGTCCCCCATTTTCAAACTCTTAATGACAGTCAGCCCTACCCAACACTAGAGCGAAAGCATTATAGAAGTGAGGTCAGAACAAAGTGATTTAAAAACTAATAGCATCATTTCTTGTGGCAGCATGACTTGAGTATCGGCAAGAGCTGAGAGAAAAGGCGCGTTCTCTAAAAGTTTTAGGAAATAAACACCAGTTCAGATACATGATCGGTTTAGTAGACAGGCTGGTACATCGAGAAAGAAGCCAAGATTCGGGTGATCTTAACACTGTATGGGTTCATCAGGTAGTAGTCTAGAGAGTACCTGTCTACTGTGTGTTGGTGTGCGGTTGTGATTCGTCTGTAGGTAGCCTTCCGGCGGCTAATCCAGAGACTCGCCGCAACAGGGCCTGCCCCTGTCAGACATATATAGAGAGAGCCTCGCACTTCAGTGCTCTCGGAACGTGGTACTCCAAGGTACGTAGCAAAGATATGCGGAGGTACAGAGTACCTAAGCAGTCGCAGCCCACATCACCGTATGTAAGCAATGCAACTATTGGTATACGATAACTTCACCCATGCTATCCATTCTTATAAAAGACTGCTGTCAGGATAAATACAAAGTCTACTGAGTCCCAAGTCTCGATACGCACGCACCCGTCGTGCCATCCACTCTATATGGCTCAAGCATGTTCTCCCTCAACTCCCTTGTCCAAAAGGCCCAATCCCTAATTGACCCAAACTCTCCACCAGTAAGGCCGTCTGACAAAAATCCTTCCAAAGCCACCCTCTTCCGACTTCAATTCCGCTTGCCCGATTCCCAGACACCAACTCACGAGATCACCGCCGAGCTATCATTATCTGTCCTACATGGCTCGCTCTCCACTACGCAGAGCGGTGGCCAAAGGCAGAAGGCGTCCGAATGGGGAAACATATACGTTGGCAAATTGCATATGAGCGAAAGCTTCCTCTGCTTTTCGACTCAGCCTACAAGTTTCCATGCAGGCGCAAGCATCCAGGCGTCCAGTGTATTCACTGGCCAAACTCATGGAGCAGGGCCTGCTGGAAATGGCTTTACACTGCCGCTATGTGCTGTCAGGCGCGTTGAGAGACTATACTCTGAGACTGGCTTATTCGCCCTAGCAATCACGACATGGAACGGCTTCGCCCGTCAGCAAGGAAGCCATCCCGATGCTCAACGCTTTCGAGTCCAGCTCGCCGGCAGTCGCCAGGCGTGTGAAAGATTCTGCGATAGCTTAAAAAGGGGGTTGAGAGACGGTGTCAGGGAGGTTGAAAACTTAAAAGCCGTTGTTGGCGAGTGCTACTCCGAATATCTGCTTTCTGGTAACAACAAGGAGGCCAGGGATGAGGCCAAGGCTCTCGGCGGAGTTAAAGACCCGCCAGATGCGGGTCTTGGTACGGTCTTCAGATATCCTGGCGACCCCAAAAAGCTACGGGATCGCAGCAAGATGAGGTTATGGGGGGAATACCTGAGAGGTTAGCCGAGCGAAAGGGCGGATACAGTGCCAGCTAATGAGTGGCAGAGAATGGTCGGAATGTTACTCTCATTCGGCAGCCTACTTTTCACAAGCTCATCCGAGTTGGGCTTCCGAACCGTCTTCGGGGTGAGATCTGGGAGCTGACGTCAGGCTCCCTATTCATTCGGCTACAAAAACCGAAGCTGTTCACGGATACACTTGCGAAATTTTCCGGTCGTGAGTCGTTAGCGATTGATGAGATTGAGAAGGACCTTAATCGAAGTTTGCCCGAGTATCCTGGATTTCAAAGTGAAGAGGGCATTGGACGATTGCGACGAGTCCTCACAGCTTATAGCTGGACCAATGAAGAGGTGGGCTATTGTCAAGCAATGAATATTGTCGTTGCAGCACTTCTTATGTAGGTCTCTTCCCAGTCCCTAGACACTGCAAAGTCAATGCTAACTATCTAAGATACATGTCAGAGTCACAAGCCTTTTTCCTTCTATCAGTCTTATGCGACCGACTCTTGCCTGGCTACTACTCCACGACCATGTACGGGACTCTTCTGGATCAGCGTGTTTTTGAATCACTAGTCGAGAAGACTATGCCAATACTATGGGATCATCTAGTAAAATCAGATGTTCAATTGTCTGTAGTCTCCCTTCCTTGGTTCCTTTCATTGTACATTAACTCCATGCCGCTCGTATTCGCTTTTCGAGTCCTTGATGTCTTCTTTCTGGAAGGGCCAAAGGTACTTTTCCAAGTCGGTCTTGCCATTTTACGTATCAACGGCGAAGAGCTTCTCGACATCACTGATGACGGTACATTTATATCCATACTCAAGACCTATTTCTCGCGTTTGGACGAATCCGCACATCCGAGATCCGAAAACGAAAAGCTACGTGCTGTTACGAAGTTTCAAGAATTAATGGTCGTGGCTTTCAAGGAATTTTCTGGAATCACTCATGCCGCGATATCAGAGCAACGGGAAAAGCACAAAGATGCAGTCCTTGACAATATCGAAAGCTTTGCAAAGAGAACCTCAATACGAAATCTCGGTCCAGATAGTAAGCGTCTAAACGTAGACGATCTAGGCTTCCTCTACGATCGTTTCTACGGTATCTTATATGAGCGGGAACAGCGAATGCAGATGCTGCGGGAAGAGACCGAAAAGCGAGCCAAAGCCGGTAAAATCAAAGCAACGGAACTTGTGACTGGTATTGCTGGCAATCCCAGTATCGAAATTGGGCGAGTTGGCCTAGGACCAAGTCCCACACTAATGAATTACGACGGCTTCCGGGAATTTCTCGCTGGCATCACACGATGGGCAATTGGAGATGCTCCTGTGTCCGTCCAAAACAGCCACGTACTGGAGAAAGAAAACAATACACTATTCGGAACTAGTGGAAGAAACCGCAGCTTTTCTCTCTCCCCATGGGGTGCCGGCAATGTTGAGCCCGCCGACCATGACTTCACGCAACGGCTCTATGGCAAATGGAACAAAGACGACAATGATGGTCTAAGCCTCCAAGATGTCGTCTCTGGGCTAGCACAGGTCAAGGGTACAAGAGATATCATGGCGAGCATAAGCTACTTCTTCGAGCTTTACGATGACGACCAAGACGGCAAGGTAGACCGGGAAGGAATCCTACGCATTTCAGAAGCTCTACTCTTTCTAACGCGTCGTGGTCTGGGAGAATACCTGACCTCTTCACCGTCTTCAAGCATTCTCAACCAAGACGACGATCTTGATCTGAAAAATTCAGACACCAACGAACGCTTCCTCAGCAGCATCAGCGCTTTCATCCGCCGCTGCTTCGAATACGCCGACCCCGACAACCCACAATATCAGTCCTCAAACCCTCCTCAAACCCATGATTCCCAAATAGCAGCAGACATGAACAACTTCTCCGTGGGCGACTCGTCCGACAACGAAGAAGAAGACCTCCTCGACCTCGGCCCCAACACCCCACCACCACCACCAGCCTCTGCACCCCAACTCACCCCTCACAGTCACCTCACCTCCCACCCCCCTACCCGCAAAAACACTTCCGCAAACCTCGCCCTTGACCCCGCCCACCCCCTCCATATCACCCTCCCCACCTTCCGCATGGTCATCCTCGCCGACGACCTCCTCCAACAATTCTTCGAATCCGCCTTCCCCTCCTCCTTCCACCTCTCCCCCACCCACGCCCCTGAAACCCCCCACCACCTCACCACCTTCACCTCCCCCGCCGCGCCCCGCACCGCCGGCGTCGTCCCGCCCGCAAAGGGCCTTAGGGGTGTCCTAGATAACATCGTCAGCGACGGCATGCGCGTGGCGGGCGAGGTGCGCAAGCGCGTTGATGAAGCACAGCGAGACATGGAGAGGAGTGCGGTTGCGCGGCAGGGTTCTGAGGAAGATGGGGAGGAGGACGAGGAGAGGGGCGGTGTTGATGCGGATAGGAGGAGTTTGAGGAGTGTGAGGGCGGGCGATCGAGAGCTCTTGGAAGGCGCGGAGGCGGAGGTCGAGTCTGGGGAACGGGGTGAAGGTGGGGTGGGCTTGTTGGAGGGGGTGGATGCGACGGCGGCTGTGACTGCTGGGTCTGCGGAGAGAGTTGTGGAGTTTGAGCGGTAGCGTAAGTTTTGATCTGAAAGGCGGAGGAAGACGTTGGCTTGGGTGGAATTGGAAGGCGTTTTAGTTAGTATATTCGGGCGTATCGAGTGTCATGTGTGTGGGTGTTAGTGATATACCGAGCGATTGCGTTCTATTACCAAAGCAGTTTGCACCGAAAGATTTCGCATTTCCAGGAAACCGATAACATTGATGCACGTACGTCTCCAGTCTTTTTTTGTCGCGCGCCGATGTCTATGCCCATGACGCGTCGTCGTCGTCGTCGGTGTGTATGCTGGTTGCGGTTTTCTCTCCTACATATGTCCGTCGTCTCCATCCCATCTTTTCATCTTCCTTTTTTAAAAATAAAAATAAAAATAAATACAAAATTGACAATAGAGCAAGCAGCAGCTGTGGGCACTCCCGATTTTTTAGGGGTTTTCCGGAGAGGAATATATAATAATAATAATAATAATAATAATAACCTAAGCGGGAAGAAGAAAAAATGGGTTGATGGTGGTGGTCGGTTGTGGTTGGTTGGTTGGTTGGTTGGTTGGTTGGGAAAGGGAAGGTGATACTGTGGAAGACTGACTGATTGCATTCTCCTTTTTTTTCTTAGTTAGTTTTTTTGGGGGGGGGGGGGTTGGCTGTCGTCCTATATATGTATACTGTAGGTGGGTTCGGACGGCGTCAGAGAACACACGTCATGGCAAGAAAGACTCGTCAATTCATAAACATCATGCTATCTACCCTAGCTTAAAACCGCTCGAAGCCCAAACTCGGAAATGTCTCAGCTAAGATCCCCATCCCCCGCCAACAGCTATCCACAGAATGGAGAAGGAAATGTGGCTGAGCGCTAGTTGGTATGCTCCCGATAACTAGATGTGGTGGTGGTTGTTGTTGTTGAGGTGTTGCCCCATCGGGTCGATCCGTGCTCGTTTCATCTCATGCCATGTGTGGAGCCCCCAAACCTCCCCCACCCTCAATCTCATCCATATGCTCAACACCGCCCCGGCCCCCCCTTTTTCCCCCAACCCGCGTCCAAGAGATAGGCTGAATCAGCGATACCGCCTCGGCGGCGGAGACACACCCTCATAGACGACCTCCCTCTCAAACACCCTCTCCTCATCCCACGGCCCCGCAGCCAGCTGTTTCCTCACGAGCGGTCTCTCCCGCTCGGGGCGGACTTCTCGCTCCCACTGGATTTCTCGGATGCGGTCGCGGCGGTCACGTTTGATGTCTTCGGTGAGCTCCACGAGGCGGAGGACGTCTTCCTGTTGCGTGGGGAAGGGGCGTTAGCGGTGCGTGATTTGAGAGGAGAGGTGGAAGGGGGGGGTTGATATGGGGAGAAAGGAGGCTTACATAGCGGAGATACACCATAACGTAGAAGAAGAACTCGGTTTCTTCATAGTCGTAGCCCGTTTCGTCAATGGCTTCTTTGGAGACGAGGTCTTTGGTGATCTCGGTCCACATTGCATCCTTGCGATCCTTTTGCCCGACAAACCGTCTACCCTGATCTCGGTTGTCGATGACAACCTCTTCTTGCCTGACAAGTTCTCCGCCACCGCTGTAACCGCGACCATCTTCCTCGGCAATGAATTTGCTCCGCCGTACACCGTTATACCGCTGCCATGTAACCTCCTCCTTCGCACCTCCAATCCCCTCCATCTCTACCCGTTTCGTTCCTGGCGGCACATCCACAATCGCCCAGTCTTTCGTAGCGCCGTTGTACCCTTCTCCAATATAGCTCCGTTCTGTCTCCCTCCGATTGTAATATTCCGCTTCCTCAGCAATGTCCAGTTCGTCGCGGTAGGTGTGGGAGCGAGGGGCAGGAGGCGGGCTGGGAGAGCGGCGACGACGTGGGGATGGAGCGCGGCGGTCGATGATAATGTCTTCATCATAGTGTCGACCATTGCGGGAGCCATGACGGCGGATCTCAATTTCTTCGTAGCTTGGTTCAGGGGATGGGGAGCGTGGACGTGGGGGAGGAGGAGCTGGTTTGGGTGGGCGAACTTCAAAGCCTGTAGGCAGGGTTAGTAAGATGGTAGTGTAACGGAGATTGGGAGGAGCTTGCCATGGTCGATGTGACGGTGGTGGGTGATGATTTCCTGATGTATGGGCGGTGCTCTAATAGGTTCAGGTTCCGGTGGAGGTGGAGGAACGTATTCGGGTGATGGCGACCTCTCATTCCGCCTAATAATGATTTCGTCTTTATGGCGCTTGTCATTATCATCATGGCGGATGATAATATCATCTTCAAAGTCTCTGTCCCGTCGCTTTGGGGGTTCTCGTTCTCGCTCTCGCTCGTCCCTACGAATGATGACTTCCTCATCACGGTAATCACTCGACCCACCTCGTACACTCTCTCGCTCATTCTTTCGAATGATAATGTCCTCTTCTTGGAAACCGCCTCTTGATTTAGCACGAGGTCGCTCTCGTTCGTCGCGGCTTATGCTAATAGATTCCCTTTCGTAGCTTCGTGCGCGAGGCTTAAGTCGATCCCTATCATCCTTGCGAATGATGATTTCCTCTTTTTCGTAGCCTCTGTCTCGCTCTCTCGGTAGTTCCCTCTCTCCCCTTCGGATGACGATTTGATCTTCCGCAACTTCCTTCTTTCTCGGCCGTTCCCTCTCTTGTTCACCCCTACGGATGATGATTTCGTCCTCCTCGTAATCCTTCTTCCTTGGTCTCTCCCTTTCTCTATCGTCTCTACGAATGATAATCTCTTCTTCTTCGTAGTCCTTCTTCCTAGGCTTTTCCCTCTCCCTCTCCCTAATCGTGATTTCTTCCCTCTCGTAGCTTGGCTCCCTTGTTCTAGGACGAAACACAAACTCCTCGTGCTCTCTCCGTACCTGCTGCAAAGGTAAAGGCGCCGGAGGCTGCCTCTCCCGTTCCCGATAGATAATCTCCTCCCTCACCTCTTCTCTTGGGGCAGGCCTCTCTCTCTCCTTGTGCCGATAAGAAATCTCCCCCTTCTCAACAACGTCCCTCTCCCTTGGTCGCTCCTTCGGACCCCGCGCAATAATGACTTCATCCGTCTCGACTTCTCTCCCTCGAGGGCGTTCTCGTGGTCGGTCTCTCGATCGATGTTCGATGCTCTCACGCTTATCATCTCGAACTACCAAAGGCCCCGCCGAACTGCGACCATAATCTTCTCGTAGAAATTCTGGCTCACGCCGGCGTTCCCGAATGTCGATCTCATCAATTTCTTCGTACTTGGTGCGACCTCCTCGACCGCTCGAAGAATAGTAGTCTCGATCTCGTTCTTCGTAAATCTCACTAGAGGGGTAGCCCCGCCTCGACATTGTTGCGCAGGAGTTGACTTAATCGGCCGAAAGTGGTTGAGCAGTGGGACGATGTGGGAAGAGAGTCAAGCAACTCTGTCAACGAAAAGCGAGGCTTTCATGTGTGGCATCTAACAACGGACCAGGAAGAGGCAGTCGGGTTGGCCCGCTGGTTGGAAGGTCAGGGTCCCCGCCTCGCGGCTTAAGAGTTGCGTCAAAAGGATCGAGTCCTCCTTGGTGGGGCTGAGTGTGTCCCGAGTGTGTAACGTCTCGCACTGTTTACGTTGCCGTGCGAGACTTGTGATGCGTTTGCTGCGACTTGTAGCCTTGTAGGTCAATCACGTCAGAGGTTTGGACTTTGCCTCAGTTACAAGTGTTGCTCATGTGATTGGCCGACTTTGTGGTCACTCTACCAAGGTTGCAGTGAGTTGTGATTATGGAGAAGGGGTCATACGCGGTTCAGCACCTATTATTAATCGGGCAAGCGTGGTGAACGAAACGGATGGCATTCTTAGTAGCATCTATCATGTGGCATTGCAGTAAATATTCACATCATAGGCAAAATCACTGTATCTGTACAAAGGTTTTTAATCAAGAACTCTCGACGCATAGAGCCAACCAACCGTCTTTAGACGGCGTAGAAATGCTATACGACCGTAAATCCACAGAAGATGACCGAGATCGCTTTGCAAAAGCCTCGTCCAGGGCAGACATGATCTAGGATATTCAAAGGCCTGGTAAAAGTAATGTGGATCCACAGCTGTCATAACTAGATTGTTTTTCTTGTACTGAGCACTTCGGGGTCCAATATGATACCAAGACACTTCACTCCAAGGGGGTATGCCCAGGTAATTTTTGGTTCGCAATTTTTGCGAAGCTAACCGTCTCAGCAAAGTCATAAAAGGTCGTCCAGTCGGACAACCCTGAAGTGAAGGAACCGGTTGCTTTTCATCGTGGGACAGGTTCCTGAGCTCCTGTCCAGTATCAATAAGATGTTGGGGGCTCACCTGCGGTCGAGGGTTTTTTTTCTCATGAAGCAATACGCCTCGCATTACCGGTGCTCGGGGGACACAGTTGTGGTTTCCTTATCCAGTCTTGACGGCTAGTACTTGCACAAAAGGATAGGACACCAATGACGACTGGGATCAGCATCAGGGCATAACGTGATCGAAGTTTTGCAATCAGTGACAAGGTAACATGTGCAAAAAGGACAACACTGGGACATGTCGGCTCTCACATTGGTCCCCAAAAATCATCAATGGGGGTAGCCATTCTATTACCGTGGACGCCGAAGTGATGCATATCCCATCCCTCCGCCCAGGTAGCAACACTGAACAGGAAATTATATACTTCCATACCAAAACCAGTGCGCTTGTCCAACAATTCGCGCTAACAATCATGCCTGTCCAGTAACGCGTCTCCAGAAAATGCTGGTAATCTTGATGCCACAAACAGATGGCCAAAGAAACGATATCCCTAATCAAACAAAAGAAAGCACACAGATGGAGTTCCACGCTTTATAGCATCCGCTGGCGGTCCTTGATAGGGGAAACTGTGGGAGCAACAGAACCTTGGGATTGAACATGTGACTTGACCAGGAGTGTATCGTGACTGCTCGATGACTCGAGCAACAAAAAGACAGATAGCCTTCCCGATCCAGGTTTGGAAAGGTGCCGTGGCCACATTAGCTACACAACGCCAGGGTCTGTTGCGTCAAATCGAAGCTCCATTTCGTGATCAAGCACAAGACTCTTTTACAACCCAGCTACTTGTTGAAATCTATCAATGAACTCCATTTGACAATCGGGAAATTATAAGTTAGGTGAATCGGGAGCTGTAGATGGCATAAGATCCAGGATGCCGTTGACGAAGCATGGCTGCTTATCCAGTCCGCCTGGAGTTCTCCGGATTTAAATATAAGAAAAGAAGAAATTAGACATTTCTGCAAGACTTCAGGTTTCGTTTCGGATACCAGTCAGGCCAAAGGGAAAGGGTATCATCTGCGTCGACGTTCATCTCTTATAGGTTCACGTGCAAATCCATCCCGGGGTTGTGGAGGATCATACCCGGTTGGTGTTCCTCGAGACGGAGCAGGAAACCCACCTCTTCCAGCAGGGATGGACTGGCTATAGCTATCATACCTTTCATCGATGGCGGAGCCTCGCATCGGAACATCTTGAGACGATGCCACATATGGATAACCAGGGGCGGACCTAGGCTCTCTGGCTTGAGCACCACTTGGATACGCATCCATTTGGCGATACGGGTAACCTTGTGATGAATAATCTCCTGCCTGTTCTGCATATGTGTAATTCATATCATTAGGGTTCCCTGGCCTCCCGACAGTGGCTGGATATCCTGCGGCTGCATACCCGGAGGCAGTCGGGTAGCCAGTACCTTGTGGTGGATAACCAGCTTGTGGTGGGTAGCCAGAGCTTTGCGGATAAACAGTTCCTTGTGGAGGATATCCGGATGTTGGTGGATATCCAGATACCTGAGATGGTGGATAATTGGGTCCTAGAGGATAGCCACCTGCGGTGGATGGATACCCAGCTTGTGAGATGGCTGACGAATAGACCGGTTGCTGGATATAACGGGCGTCCTGGGCATAAGGGTCACGTGTCAAAACAGCATCCTGACGTTGGCTTGTCTTCGAGTCCTTGTAAGGTATCTCTAGAGACTGGTTAGGAATACCTGCCACAGGCGAGGCTCGCATTGGACTACCTTGATAGCCCCTCGACCTCATCTGTTGGTTTTCGGACACATAATCTTCGGACAGGTTCTGAAGATCCTCTATCATTTTCTAACGTGGCAGTTATGCGTCAGCGAGCGAAGTGGCTTGGTGTCGCACTATCGACTTACCGGAGTGAAGGGGCGCACGGCAGTTACGATGAAGCCAGAAATACCCTGACCGGTCATTAGTACCGTGGACGGTGAAAGCATGAAAAGTGCAAGATCAAACATTATAAGCTCCAGGTCTGGAGTAGGCCTCTGGTCCAAGGTATTTGCATATTTCTCGTTGCATGACCTCGCGATGGATTCCCGTGCCATCAACGAAGAATTCATTCAGATCGCTACCTCTGCTAGGCCTTGGAGGCTCCCTTTCCCGTATGGGTTCCCTTCCAGGATCACGTTCCCGCGGTTCTCTTCGGCGGTCTCCTCGGTCTCGGTCGCCTCCTCGGTCACGGTCACGCTCCCGCTCCCGCTCACGATCACGGTGGGACATGACGACTAAAGAGCTAAAGTTAAATGCCTTGGGGAGAGATTCCAGGTAGCCAGCAACTGTCAAGCAGCACAGGAAGATGAGAAACTGAGAGAATAAATTTCGAAAAATGCGAGGATGTAGGAAGGCTGAGGGTTTATTCTGATTTCCAGATCCAGAAGGAGCGGCAGGAAAAACTCGACTCTGAGGCAGAGGCGGGGGGGGCTTATAGCTAGCCGATGGAGTGGCCGATGCAGTTCTTAGACTTGTGCCAAAAACCCTTGGTATACGACTGATGATTTGCTGCGGATGAGGGTCGGGGGGGGGTAAAGGTTGGCTTTGAGTTGTGCGAGGCAACAGCTTTCGTTTTACTTGTTTTTTTACTTTGTTATACCAGGCTGATGCCGGCTGGTCGAGAGAAGATGATGATGCTCGGTGACTTGTACGAGAAAGGGCACGATTTTCAGCTGTTTTGACGTGGATGGCAGTGAGAGGTTGGAAAGGGTGGGGGGGAAGGTCGGGCTCTTTAACAGGTCGAGACTGGGGGGGCAACTGCAGCGGTGACTCGATCGGGGGCAAGCGTCCCCGCCGCTTGAACCTCGACGATCATCGATGTGAAGCAGGTGGAGCAGCTGAAGCAGGTGAAGCAGGCGAAGCATGTGATTTGACGACCAGTAGTGAAATGACAAGTCAGTCTGACATCAATCTCGTGCTACAGAAAACAGGGCGGACGGAGTACGGAGTACAGATGGCTTCAATCAATTGTTAATACGGAGTAGAGTATTCCGTAGTTTAATTGTTGTCGATAGCACGTGCTTTAGCCCAATATCAGATGTATGTATTCCGTACCTCTCATCTTCCATTCAGCGATAGCTGTCTCATTGTGGGGATCAGATACAGTACATATTAATGAATCTGGTCCGGTGGGAAGCGTTATGGTGATTCGTGATGCGTGATTCGTGATGCCTCGCGTTGGGCAGCAATGAAACCTGCAGGCTGCGGGAGAATTCCTCCCCAAAGGCTTAAGGCAGCAACTTACGATCGGCAAGCGCCGCAGGCTTCCCCCCCCAAACAGGCGATTCTTGCCCTATCGTTGGGAATCACCAAGGTTCACACTTGCTTCACCGACTACGGAGTACTCTATGTAAAGTATCCCACTACATATGAAAAGCTCTTGCTACATGTTATCGTTGCTATCTGCCTTGTTGCCTGGATGGTCTGTGAGAGGTCCTATCCTTGGCGAACCAATCACGATTGTCTCTGCAAGAGTAACGGACCTCGGCGGTGTACTCGTACAGTCAAACGCTGTGCTTCGACCAAGCTCTCTCCAAATCTCCATCTCCATCTCCATCTCCATCTCCATCTCCATTTCAGAAGACTTCATGCATATCAGACATGTCGGAGTCAGGAGACTCTTGATTTCTTCATAAGATGGCTGCATTTTTGCTGCACAATCGTTCTGCAGGAAACTGGCGTCTCCTGCAGCAGGCTAAGAATAGTCCTAAGGGGTCTAGACTTCAGGGTAGAATAGGGCAAGGCCCGGATTCTTGATACTCAACGGAGGATGTCTTGGCCTTCAGCCTGCTTGCATCATGGTTGAGAATTGATTTCGCATTAGCATGTTTGGATTCCGAATCGACACAGTCTCCACTCGTCCTCAGATTCATACAGCTTTTTCAGTGCACATTGTTTGATTGCAGGTCAATCCTGGTCTGAAGCTTCCCATGTATCAATGATCTGCTGGTCGTGCTGAAACTGCATCGTTCGCAGCAGTTTGAATCTCGTGTTCGTAGGAACGGTCTATATGAAGAGCATCTCCTTCGCGCTCCATCCACCAATGGTATTCACACTCGAGAGCCATCGGACTAAGCGCATGGTTGAAGTATGCAATCTGTGAAGAAAGAGTGCTGCAGCCCCCCTTGATTGGGAAAGGAGCGAACTGGTCAATGGAAGCCAGGCCCGTGGGTCTGGCCAATCAAGTTTGGAATTATCCACGCCATGATTTTGTTGGTTACCCAACTGTGTATCCAACTCGTCATGGCTTGGTCCGAAGTTTTGGCGTATTGTTGACGCTGTTCTCATTATGAAGGGTCCCGTGCATGGCAGAGCAGTCGCTCTGAACCTCGGTGGAACACTCCCACCTCCAGACTATACTTTATATTATCGAGTTTTTCGTGAAGATGACGATGCTACCGGTTTCATCGCCGCGGAACAATAGATGTAGCTTTGGTTAAGTCATATAACTACAATGTTCATCCTTGGACATACCAGCCGACTAGACTACAGGTCGAGTGCCGTTGGTTTTATCGACCTATGCATGCTGATTACAATATCAGGAACATGCACAATCACAGTCATACTGGCTTACGCCCCATATACTTTGAATGGGAGCGACGGGCCAAATGGAATCGGCTTTGATAAGGATCCAGCTACCGTCGGTGTCGCTGCTAAGTTGGCGAGAAGTTCGACTGAGAATTGCGTTACGCCAGTCCCGAGAAGAAGAGTATGTTAGAAATGGGATCTTGTACCTGGCACAGGCACTTGGTACACCAGCCCGTACGCCATTCTCACCTTGATAGCGAGCAATGTGGGTGGAAAAGAGATTGTCTGGCCGAGCCTCATGACTGTTTCGATGGGACGCGCCGGAACACTAAGGGCCAGGAACAAGTGACCCTCGTGTGGCGCCGTGTTGTATTTTGGGGGCCAGAGGATTCTAGGTGAGGAAAATGGAGGCTCCCTGACAATCAACCTGCTGCCGTTTTTGTCAACGTTGCGTCAACCGTCACCACATGGTAGCCGGAGGATCAGCGAGGTGGTGCGAAATCCCAGCAAATACGCTCCGACCATTGTAATATACATATGCAATCGGAAAGACTGGGGCCTCCGAGTGCAGCTGAACGCACGAATGCCGAGCCCCGAACAAGTGAGAGAATGAATTTCGAAGCGAAACCGTTCAGCTCCAATTTTGTAAGCAGCGGTACGTTAGACGTTCAATATAGTGAAAGATTCCAGGTTAAACCGCCAGGGACGTGCGTACTAGCAATATCTCCACCACAGCCACTGTTGTCTTTTGGGACTCCGTACGATCTGCATTTGACACTCGTCAAGAGTTACGTGGACAACCCACTTAGGAACAGTCGCGGCGGAAGAGCTATTGCTATGTCAGCTTCAGGGCGATAAGGAATGCGTAAGGCATCTTACGTCTATTCCATCCTAAAATCAATCTTAACAAAACAATCCTCCGCTACCTCCTAGGCTCATATCACGGTGATCACACAGACTGGGTCTGTTCGGTGGAGCGGCGAACAAAATAGCTGTACCTGGGGCAAGGTCTTGCAAGGTGAAGATATGGGCTTCTGATAGTAATCGTGACTAAGACAGTAAGGTGTGAACGGAGGCCATAACCACAAAAGGCAAAGATAGTATCCTCTAAGCTACGCAAGCTGGCTGCGCGCATTATGTGTTCGTCTGTGGTTTTTGCCTTATCACACTGTAAAGCTACGTCGCTCTACTACACTTCGATCATCCGAAGGCCAGTCGCTTTTGCCCCTTCTCGACGCTTTTCTGATTTGAGATTGCGCTTGATTTGCCACTCCTGGATCCCTTGGGCCCGTGAGATGGAATGACCGTGGGGCTTTCATCGATGCCATCTGACCTACTTTCCTGGCGTTCCTGTGCCTGTAGATCCTTCGCGAAATGCCAATCTTCGTGCTCTCTTTTGCTTGTTGTTGGCATAGCTTTGCTACAACGGTCACAAACATAAGATTCAATTGAAAACTGATGTAGCGAAGGCGCGACGTCCAGAAGACGTTCCAATGGTTTTTCCCCCTGTTGGCGAGGCTCAAGGTCTAATTCACGTTCATTTAACTTGTAGTCTTTCTCAACACCGTTTTCGGTCTCAAGAGGTGGCAGCATCTCCTCTTCATCGAACTCTTCATGACTGCTCTCACTTCTCGGAAAGAATCTTTGAATGGCTCCATTTTCGAGTTTCCGCCGCTTGTCGGGTTGGCCTTCATTTTCGGCAAACAGGTGCTGTTCGGCGTCTCGTGCCGTGGCTTTCATCGTTTTTGCTTCTTCTCGAAGCAGAAAGCCACCAATTCCTAGGTTGCCTTTCGGACCATCCTCGAGACCGCCCACGCTGAGCTGAAGATTCGCACATGGCCACGCCCTGCCATCTACCACAATTTGTCCCAGCAGATTTTTTGCAATGCCAAACAGTAGAGATTCATTGATGGGTCTACCCGTAGGGATCGGGGCTTGACGTGACCGCATTTGCCCAGCTTGCCTATGGTGTAAGTTGATAGTCTTAGGTCTTCGCTTATTCTCAACAACTCCTTCTTCAACCAGTCGTGAGAAGATGTCGGCCGCAAAGATCCGTAACCATCTAACAGCTTGTTCAAAGGTGTTTATACTTGGGCGGAAGGATTTGGCAGAGAGCATTGACTTTATCTGCGTACGAGAATTTACCTCACTGTAGTCCTCACCCCTGATAACTTGATAGACCCACGTGCCAGTATCATCACCTATTCGCGACTTTAGGTGCTCAAGTGGCGCTTTTAGTAGTTCTTGAACTTGATCTGTACCAAACTTAGAAGCCACTTCTTCGCCCAGTTTCCCTCCTAGATTTCGAATTTTTGTGTATTTGATATCTCCAAGAAAATACTGCACAGCTCGATTTCTCACGATGGTCTGCTGGTTGGGCTTCTTGTGGCCGGATCCTAGTTTCGCGATCGTTTTATTACGTGCGATACCAGCAGAGCAAGTGTACTTTAGACATTTAACAATTGCAGCGCGTACTGAACGCACAATTTCGGATCCGATACACATAGCGACATCATCCCAGTCAGGATCATCGTCCTCCGTCTCAGTAACGTCAAGATCCACTAGCGCATCGGTCTTCCAGTCAAGGGCTGTAGTAGGAGGGCGCGGCAGGAATTCGGTAGGGTCATCATACGGAGCAGGACCACTGATCTCGGGATACCTCTCGAGAAGCGTGCAATGTATCTGCGCTGAAAGATCCAGGAAGAATTCATCAACACTAGCCTTCTCTACTCTCTGTATTGGTGGTGGTGGGAGCACATCTTTGACGCACGCCAGTATCCTTCTTGACTCTAACCTATAAGGATCCAGCGACACTTTATGGGTCGCAATGTTTGCGAAGGCATCCGGATGGTAAGCCCATTTCTCATCTCCTTCCTTCCACGTAGCGACATGTTGCATGATCAATTCTGGACATAACTTCTTGGCTTCGGTAATATTTACATGCCTGTTCATACCGAACTTTCTCGCGGGGTAGTTGATTGCAATGAGGCCTTGCCATTGCTATAGAATATATCAATCGTGCAGTCCGCACCCGCGGGAGTCCCATGCGTACCTGAACTGCGAGTGGCTGATCCTCAGCTATACCCAGCCTTACGCCCTCTACCTGAGCGTAGAAGGCATCCAGGTCAATATGGGCTATGACTCGAAGTGGACAGGAGGTTGAGGAGAGGCTAAGCTGGGAAAGTTGCTTGTAGGTAAATCGTGATTTTCGTCTATGACCTGCATTGAGGGAGATGGGCGAAGAAGGGAGGAACGGCTGCGAAGAACACATATTACGAAGACCATGAAGGTTTTCTAGGGCGCAGAAGAGATCTCAGCCCCACGATAGGTACCGATTATAGAGTAGACATGTTGAAAATCTGAATTATCATCGCCCAATTCAAGAGACAAAAGCGAGTCACGTTTCCACGCGACGAGCGCGACCTAATCTTATCTTAGCGTTCATTGAAGCCATCATCGATCATACGATATCTATGAATCGACAATTCGACAGTACTTATTCCTTCCCTTGCAGTGATACTCTTTCTTGGATAGTAAAGATTTCCAATATTATGTCGTTCCTCCGAAACCCGTTGGTTCTCCTTGGCCTCAACATTTCCGCAATAGCAGGATCTACACTATACCTACGGTCACATCATGTTTATAACCTTGAAGAACACGAGGCCCGGATGGATGAGCTCGAAGGTATGTATATGGATATGTTAAGATTGGTTGAAAAGAGGCAATGTCTACTCTGTTACTAGCCTCCCTCGTTTCTGAGTCAATTGTATGAAACTATGTCTCTTTGTAGCCTATCACTGAATTCACGCTTCGACTAGGTACCCTACGAGGCCACATCGGTCTAATAGAGGAAGCTTTGGATCGTCTGGAAGGAACAGCAACTGAGGCTGATAGGGGGAAGAAAATGTAAGTCCATGTGAAGCTTTGACTCCTCCTTATGTTGACACTGAATTAGGAATGAGTACTATGGAAAGCGTGGTAGAGACGAGAAGCAAAAGAAATAAACAGTTACTAGTACCTTGTGCAGTAAGATAGATCGTTATTGAGAGTTGAGGCATTGAAGCCGAGTTAGTGTGTAGATTCCGGTCGGCTTTAATTAACTAAACGCCGCACTTATATGCCGAGGCCCAAGCGATGATGATGTTTTGTCGAAATGCGGAGAGAGCTTTAGTGTTCTTCCTTTATGAACTTAGAACCGTGCTTCATCCCCTTCATCTCCCAATTTTCACAGTTCATCATGGCGTCTCATAACGATATAGTTCTCTTTCATTACTCGTTCTCGCCATTTGCTAAGAGGGTTGGTCAATCATTTGCAAGCACTGAGTTCCCTGTGTTGAAATGTGTCCTCTTAGATCATCTGGTACCTTACCTTACGAGGGATTGAGTACGGACAATGTGTGAGCTAGCCACACCCTGGTCGGTCACCTGTGATCTAACAAACATCAGATCCAACCACCGACCCTTCCCAGGGAAGACCTTAACGCCCTGGGAATAAAGTACCGGAGAATCCCTATCATGTCCATTGGTCGGGACGTTTACTGCGATACTCGCCTGATCCTGCAGAAACTAGAAGAAAGGTTTCCTGAGGGTGCTCTAGGTGCTTCGCAGCCCGACCAGAAAGCCGTTGAGAAGCTACTTGAGAAGTGGACAGTCGACGGAGGCGTGTTCGCACGAGCAGCTCAACTTATTCCCCCAGAAATGCCGCTATTGAAGGATCCGAAGTTCACGAAGGACCGTGAAGAGTATACTGGCAGAAGCTGGGCGAAGTCAGATGTCACAAAGATGAGGCCCGAGGCATTGGCGCAGATGATGGATAACTTCGACTTCCTAGAGACTGGGCTTTTAGCCGATGGTAGAGAATGGATCTTGAAAACTGCAAAGCCTTCCTTGGCGGACATTGAGGGTTAGTCAATCCGAAGGGACTCCAAGAATTTACTGACCAATGAAACTTTGTCTCTCAGCTATTTGGCCGTTCCATTGGCTTGTCGAGCTCAAGGGCGCGCTCCCACCTTCACTTATCTCCGAAAAGCAGTTCCCTAAAGTCTTCGCATATCTTGACCGCTTCAGCAAGGCAATGTCTGCCGCCAAGTCATCTTCACCAAAGCCTGTAACACTAAAGGGGGCTGATGCTGTCAAATTCGTCTCACAAGCGGAATTCGCTGAACCAGAAGGTCAAGTAGACGACAGTGATCCTTTAGCCTTGAAAAAGGGTGAGGATGTTGAAGTGTGGCCTATCGATACTGGTTTCAAGCATCATGATCGAGGCCGGCTGGTAGCCTTGACTTTGAAGGAGTCGGTTGTGACGGTCCAGACCAAGGTTGGTGGGAAAGAGATCCGCATCCATCATCCACGGACCAATTTTAGGATCCAAGCAGCGAGTACGCCTGAGGCGAAGCTGTAGTTGATTAGTGGGGGTAAGAATCTGGTTCTCTTCGTGCTCTATATCGATGTACCATATGTATGAGGGAAAACGCGGTTTGCACAACATTTTGCTCCCCACAGATCTTTCGAATCAGGACTCATGCTGAACAGTAAAAGTTACTTCAGGTTGCCCATTGTTAGCTCAATTTAACCTATACCAATTATGACATGATTGTATTCCATAAAGCCCATACCTTCGTCACACATAGCGGCTATCCAGACTGGCGCTGGCATCGAGATAGATAATTGTTTTCAGCTTTATGTGTCTCTTATCTCTTTGGCCAAGTGTTCCCGCTAGTGCTTTAGCCACCACCTACTTTGCTCTTTTTAATCAAATGCCAGACGTCACCCAAACAATGCGCCCAATATGCTTCAAAATGTTGAGCGGAAAGAATAATAACTTCTGGAAGCGAACAAGCAGAGCCCCATCTGTGCTCATTAGAGGGAGATTTTCTGGGTCGAACAAATTAAGGATGGTGACAGTAACATAGTGAGAGCGAGCTGGAACGGGGTGAAACCGTGAAAGGCGAAGAAAAACAATCGTTCTCCATATGGTTTAGATACGACCTAATTCGATACCCGGGTAGGGCTTACATTAGGGTGAACGGGTATAACCGAGGTCTCATCCTAGACCACGCGTAGAAGCACGACACCAACTTCCAGAGCAACTCCTGCCTACCTTCTTTGGACTCTGGTACATGGTTCTTTGAGGATGTCCGCCCTCAACATTTACATTGTTACTTTCAACTGCGCTCGAGAAAAAGTTGATCCTAAAGTTTTTGCCCGACATCTTTTAGATGCTTTGCCTAAACCCCAAGCGCCTGATGTTCTTATACTCTCCCTCCAAGAGGTTGCACCAATTGCCTACGCTTTCCTTGGTGGATCATACTTGACACCATATTTTGACAGATTTCGCCATGCAGTTGAAGCTGCAGCAACGGCAATGCCCAATGGCTCCCAATACACCAATATCATCACCAGAAACGTCGGCATGACAGCGATTATGGCCTTCATTCCGAATGATCAAGCTAACCGCATCAAGTGGCTAGAGACTGGCGGTGTCGGCGTAGGAGTGCAACAGATGGGGAACAAAGGTGCTGTTGGTCTAAGGATGGGCTATTCCTATGAAGACGAGGTCATTGAATTGGCAGCGGTCGCCGCACATCTAGCACCCATGGAAAACGGCCTTGAGAGGCGCAACGAAGATTGGAAAAATATCGTGCGAGGTTTGGTGTTTACTCCAGTGAACGAGAATGCTGTTCGGACCGCTACCAAGCTCCGAGCCTCGCACAGAAATACAGGTGAAGATGAGCCATTACTTCCAGGATCTCCCGATAATTTCACAATTCCCACATCGGGGCTGTATACGCCTACCTCGCACCTAATTCTAGCTGGTGATCTCAATTACCGGACCTCGCGATCCAAGCCTTCTCCAGTTGATTACCAGTTGTATCCCCAACCGACTAAAGACGTTACTGGTCCTAGGCACTACTCAAATCTCCTCAAGGAAGACCAGCTTTCGAGCGAGCTAAGAGCAGGAAGAACATGCCATGGTCTGAGAGAAGCATCCATTCGTTTCGCCCCTACGTACAAATACTCCGACAAGCAACAAGCAGTTGCGGAGACAAACGACGGTTCAACGTGGGATTGGGCAAAACACCGGTTTCCAAGTTGGTGTGATCGCATATTATACCTTGATCTTCCCTTATGGATGAAAACGGAGGATCCGTCTGCCTCGATACGGGTGAACAACTATACGTCCTTGCCACTAATGTCGACATCAGACCACCGCCCAGTAGCGTTATCCCTTTCACTACCCATCACTGCCATCCCTACTCCTACTGAGGCAGCCGCAGACGGTGATGTAAGAATTAATCCTCCGTTTACCATTAATCCGCAATGGAGGCAAAGAAGGGCAACGGCGCGGAGAAAAGAGATCGTTGTCGGTTTACTTGCTTTCCTTGTTTTGACTTGGGAAGGCAGGACATTAATACTCGCAATGATTATTGGAGCCTCAGGCGGGTGGTTCATCATGATGAGCATACTAGCCGCTTGAGAAGGGTGTAAATCATCAGGACTAACAATTCTCGGCCACTCGGGATAGCCTATCATCGCAATGGTATGTTCGCTATGTTAGCTGTCACAGGAGCTCGTTCTAAGCTTACGAATAGCTTCCCGTATTAATCAGACTTGATCAGACCGCCTAAGTGTATTCACACGTCACGTCAAATTCAAGATGTTGGATGCGTATGATGCTGGTAATTAATCCCAGCTTTACGGATCAATTTCGTCTCATCGGCTAGTTTGACCAAGCAATCCTCTCCCAAACGGATACTATTCTTGCAGTACGAGCTATACCAACCTACTGATCTGCCACTAACCTCGTTTGAAAATTTCTAAGCCTTAGATCCCGCAACTTGTTCAGACGCTCTCGTGGTGTTGGGTGCATGGCGTATTAGCAGATTAACATTGTAGCCTCGTCCCATACACTTTGATCATTCCGATGATATACCTTGTGTCTACGAAGTATCAGGTCCGATCTATCTGACCGTTGGGTGAATCGTTACAAAGACGGTGCATCCACCGGAGCAATGGCCGAGTAAGATGGCGCCGAAACATTCGATGTTCAGATATCCGATTGTCAAGCTGGTTAGGAAGACCCCTGGCGGTCGCCCTCGCGTCGTCGTGAGTAGTCTACCACCTGTGACCGAACACGCGGGTTCGCATGGCTCTTTGGCCGATAGCCATCTGGCGGATTGAAAGATGCACCAAGGCTAGTAGTCAAGAACCCTGGACATGAGCATTGATTTTCCGCTTATCATGGAAGATCTCGAAGAGAGAAGCGACAAGAGGTCTCTGTGATCGATCCAATATCCCCTGGGCCTACTTCAAAGGAAGCATTTTGTATGCTTTGTTCGTCGGATGCCACGGGCTTTTCATAATATAGTGCATGCACCGGTCGGGCTCAGAGCTGCTTGACTGGATATGCACTCTGGTTTCTGTTTGTCATATGGTTCTTTCGGATCGACCAAATGCATGGCCGCATTAGACAGTCACTGATCTCAGAAATTGGCTGTCGACGCCTGCATGCCATCGACATGCGTGCTGTAACTTGGACTTATCCTTTCCATATGATCTACAGCGACCACTCCAGTCCCTTGCGATCATATGCGGCATTGGCAGCCAGGCTCTTAGCCATCTTATGGTGCCCGAAGCCTTTGCGGGAGCGGCGTTTCATACTCGGTACCAGTAAGTAAGTTGATGAACAACGATCGCCTAAGGTATGTACGCAGAGTGTCTTTGGTTGGGGGTTGAAACGGTGAGGCCACCTACTCGGGAGACCGCTGCACACTACAGTGTTAGGTGTGCCCTCGAAGGTTCAATGTACAAACCGATTCATGCTGCATCAGTCAGTGCTCTCTTCGATCCCAACGGAAGTCGACTTCAAATCAAGCATTGAGTGCCAACAACGGTCCGACTACCATGGTCCTTCCGCCCCACCACCCCCACCCCTGTATCTACTTGAAACGGCCTACGGCAGCACCGTTGCGTCCTGCGTTTCACTGCATCGCGCATACAATCTGATTGACTGTTCCAGACCTTTGGAACCATCTCTTCCCGAACGATTACCCTCTGAAAATCTCAACATGTCAGCGTCACTTGCCAGCACCGCCCAGGGTATGCGTGTTTCCTTAGAAGGGTTTGCGACGGTGGGATCTTTGTAACAGTAGTATTAGTACGAGTGAGGCCGCCAAAGTGTCACGAGTCCGTTTGCAATTGCTCAATGTCTACTACTGTTCCTCCCTGATTCAAGCTTCTAGAACAGCATTCCTAGCATTCAAGTCTACAATCTCCTTTCACAGCTCCTATCACCACAATCTCCTGTCCTCCTTCCACCCCTCTGCTCCACCCCTCCATTCCTCCCCCGCACTTCAGACTCCTCCCTCTCATTTCCAAACCCGCCAAAAATGTTCTACAACTGCATCAACCAACCCCGCGGCTGTCGCGGCCGTACCAACAGCCCCGGTGGCAGATGCCAGGATTGTACCGTACGTTTCCTCCTCCCGGTCCACCCCGAGTCATACACCTCCTAGCCAACAGCTTTTTCCTGACTCTCCACTATAGGCCATGAATCTCCGCCGCCCCTCCTCTACCCGCCCCAGCACCGCCCCACCACCTCCAGTCCCATCACGGCCCCGCCTTCCTGCGCCGCCTCTTCCCCACCCCGCGCACACTCATGGCGCGGCGTTCCTGCCGGCGATGGCGGTTGGACTACGATTGTAGCTGGACATGAATCCTTGGTGTGTTGGTGAAGGTTTTGAAGAGGTGCCGGTCATCTTTGCCCGAAAATATACACGGAGCCGGCGTTTACTTACCAGGAATGAACCGGGGCGTGGAGTCTAGGTGTCTGATTGATCTGTATCACAAACATCAGGGGAACGACTACCTTTTTTTTTTTTTTGGCTTTGCCATTTACAGTATATACCCGACATGATTCCTATAAACGAACTTCGCTCTTTAGTTGTAACGAACGATATATCTCGACCCTGCCCAAACCCCCCCCCCCCCAAAAAAA